>Ga0194055_10000461_pt1 | contig 32676 bp, 29 predicted proteins | sample SepL449m_MetaG_FD_155482 | JGI IMG/M metagenome (GOLD analysis project Ga0194055, IMG submission 155482) | Anoxic zone freshwater microbial communities from boreal shield lake in IISD Experimental Lakes Area, Ontario, Canada - Sep2016-L442-9m | ecosystem: Environmental > Aquatic > Freshwater >... | reverse complement strand
CGCAAATCTCTTCTATGAGGCTTCGACGCGGACCACCTCGTCATTTGAACTCGCAGCCAAGCGACTCAGCGCTGATGTAATCACCCTCAGGGCATCGGGATCCTCTGTTGAAAAAGGCGAGTCGCTCAAAGATACGATCACGACGCTCTCGGCATACAGCCCTGCCGCGATAGTTCTGAGGCACCCGTGCGCCGGTGCGGCAGCACTTGTTGCCGGCTGGACAGATGCCGCGGTAATCAACGCAGGCGACGGCGCGCACGCTCATCCAACGCAGGCATTACTTGATGTTCATACGCTGGTCAATCGGATCGGCGATCTCACCGGAAAGCGGATCTGGATTGTTGGCGATATCGCTCACTCGCGGGTTGCGAGATCGTCGGCAGTTGCATTTGGCCTAATGGGGGCACGGGTAACTCTCTGTGGTCCTCCGACGCTACTTCCGCCCGGGATTGGCGCCGCCCTAGGTTGCGAGACATCGTCTAGCCTCGAACGGCTAGGGGAGGCGGACGTTGTTTATGGACTCCGGATGCAGCTAGAAAGGATGGAAGGCGTTGCTATTCCTTCGCTTCGTGAATACTCGAATTACTACATGATTGATAACGGCCGACTGTCGAACAATCAGCTAGTCATGCATCCTGGGCCTGTCAATCGCGGAGTAGAGATCAGCGGCGCGGTAGTTGATGGCCCGCATTCTCTGATCTCAGAGCAGGTCGCATCGGGAGTCGCAATTCGCATGGCGGTCCTCTTTGAGTTGCTTGCTGGTGGAGATGTCAGCAAGCAATACCATGAGACGGTGATGGCATGAGCATTGCGATGAATTGGGTTGGGGGCGAGCCACTTTGCGCGCTGATCACAGGCGCTAGGTGCATTGATCCGCGAACCGGACTTGATCAGTTAGCTGATGTTCTTGTCGTTGACTCCCGCATCGCAGAGGTTGGTGCCGTCGGATCTCTAACGGCACCGAGCGAGGCTTCGATAATCAACGCCGAAGGATTGATAGTGATGCCCGCTTTTACAGATCCCCACGTGCATCTCCGTACCCCTGGCCAGGAGCACAAAGAATCGCTAGCGACTGGAACGAGATCAGCAGCTGCCGGAGGCTACTGCCAGTTACTAGCCATGCCAAACACTACGCCGCCGATCGACAGCCCGGAGATCCTTCGAGGGGTTTTCTCACGCCTCGCAGAGGAGGCGGTCATTCCTGTCGGACAGCTTGCCTGCATCACGCGCGGAATGGAAGGCTCACAGTTAACTGAGATGGGCCTGATGGCCGAGATTGGTGTCGCTGGGTTCACTGATGACGGCCTACCAGTTACGGACGCCGGAGTTTTGCGTCGCGCGATGGCCTATCAGAGACTCCATGGCCTGCCGATAGCTCTCCATGAGGAGGATCCAAGCCTCTCCGCTGGAGCCCCACTCAACGAGGGTCAGATATCAGCCAAGCGGGGATTGCGCGGTAGTCCCGGGATTGCTGAGTCGACAATGATCGAAAGGGATTGCGCCATAGCGGACCTTGAATCGGCGCAAATCCATGTTCAGCATCTCTCAGCTGCTCGTTCAGTTGATGCAATTGCACGCGCTAAACAGTCGGGTGTCTCAGTTACGGCGGAGGCTAGTCCTCACCACTTGCTGCTTACTGAGGCAGCCTGCGACACACTCGATACACGCGCGAAAATGAACCCACCGCTGCGCTTTGAGGAGGACCGCCTTGCTCTGATTGCTGGACTCCGCGACGGAATTATTGACTGCGTCGCTACCGATCACGCGCCTCACTCCAAGGATGAGAAGTCAGAACCGTTTGAGATTGCTCCGTTTGGGACTACAGGACTGGAAACTGCTTTCGCAGTCCTCAATCAGGAGCTGGTGGGTAATCGAGATCTAGATCTCTCCACGCTGATAGAGCGAATGACGTCCGGTTGTGTTCCGTTCGGCCTTGAGCCCCCGATGATCAAACAGGGTGAACCAGCAAACCTTGTTGTTTTTGACCCGGAGGAGAGTTGGATCGCCGGGGAGGACGGTTGGGAGAGTCGCAGCGAGAACTGCTGCTTCACTGGCCGGAGCATCCAAGGACGTGTCGTTATGACGATTGCCTCCGGTGTGTTAGTTCACCGATCAGGTCGCCTTTCGGGCGGTGAACAGCTTTGAGCGGTGGATACCTTTTGCTGGAGGACGGGACTCGCTTTAGCGGTCAGTTGTGCGGCGCCGAACCGCGTGCGCTCGGAGAAGTGGTTTTCACCACATCAATGTCTGGCTACCAGGAGTCGGTAACGGACCCGAGCTTCGCAGGTCAAATTCTGACGTTCACAGTTCCGCATGTAGGTAACTACGGGGTGTGTCAACGGGCTATGGAGTCGGATCGCGTTCACGTCGCCGGCGTTGTAATGCATTCCGCTGTGAACGACGAGAGTGCACCTTCAGCTGAACGCGGCTGGCTTGACTGGCTCAAGGACTGTGGCGTGCCTGCGATCCAAGGGATCGATACGAGAACACTTGTTAGACACCTGCGCAGTCGCGGTGCAATGCGGGGAGGAGTGTTTGACGACGGAACACCGCTTAACGACGCCCTTGCTGCTGTCACGGACGCCGCGCCGATGTCCGGTCAGGATCTGGCACGAACTGTGTCGCCAGCGGAGATGGTCGAACTGTCACCGCTTGGTCCAGGGCCTGAATTGAGGATCGCCGTAATCGACACCGGAGTGAAGGATTCGATTGTTGAGAATCTCCGTCTGAGAGGTGCAAGCGTCGAACTGCACAACTGTTCAGTCAGCTCTGAACTGCTGCGAACACGGCCTGTCGACGCTTACTTCCTTGCAAATGGACCTGGTGATCCTGCAGCGCTCGACTATGTCGTCGAAACGGTTCGTGGGCTACTTGGTCATCGCCCGCTCTACGGGATATGCCTTGGGCATCAGCTGCTCTGCCGTGCGCTTGGACTTGAGACCTACAAGCTGCCTTTCGGCCACAGAGGGGCTAACCACCCAGTGATGGACCTGGGCAATCGAAGCGTAGAAATCACTTCTCAGAATCACGGATTCGCCGTTATGGGACCCGATGGTTCCCCGACCGTAGAAACGGACCAGCCTGTCCGCTGGGATACGGATTTCGGTGCGGCGGAGTTGACCCATGTCAGCCTCTACGATCGGACGGTTGAAGGCCTTGCACTGCGCGATATCCCCGGCGCAACTGTTCAGTATCACCCTGAGGCTGGACCCGGTCCGCATGATTCGCTGCACCTGTTTGATCGCTTCATTGAGTCGATTGCGAAGGCCGCCTGATGCCGCGTCGCGATGACATCAAGCGGATCATGATCCTCGGTTCCGGACCAATTGTGATCGGACAGGCAGCCGAGTTTGACTATTCGGGAACCCAAGCATGCAAGGTACTTAGAGACGAGGGCTATGAGGTAATCCTCGTCAATTCCAACCCTGCGACGATCATGACTGATCCCGGCTTTGCCGACGCGACCTACGTAGAGCCATTGCTTCCCGGGCCTGTAACACAGATCATTGAGCGTGAACGCCCGGATGCGCTTCTCCCCACTCTGGGAGGTCAGACAGCGCTCAATCTGGCTAAGCAGCTGCATGAGGACGGTGTACTTGAGCGTTATGGCGTTGAACTCATCGGCGCAAACTACGACGCGATCCATCGGGCCGAGGATCGCGATCAGTTCCGCTCAACTATGGAATCGGCCGGGCTGAAAATGCCTCGCAGTGAGATTGCGACCTCAATGGCTGAGGCAAGAGCGGCATTGGAGCAACTTGGGCTACCACTGATTATTCGCCCTGCCTTTACGCTCGGAGGACGAGGTGGCGGTGTTGCGCGAACAGAGGCCGAGTTCGAGCGAATTATTCGGGGAGGGATTGAAGCTTCACCGATTGGGCAGGTTTTGATCGACGAGTCTGTGATCGGCTGGGGTGAGTTTGAGATGGAAGTGATGCGAGACCACGCCGACAACGTAGTAATTGTCTGTTCGATCGAGAATCTCGACCCAATGGGAGTTCACACTGGAGACTCGGTCTGTGTGGCACCAGCGCAGACCCTTACGGATGATCTCTACCAAAAGCTTCGGGATCAATCGATTGCCGTAATTCGCGCTGTCGGAGTTGAAACCGGTGGATCGAATGTTCAGTTCGCCGTCAACCAAGAGACGGAGGAAATCATGGTCATTGAGATGAATCCTCGCGTCTCGCGATCCTCTGCGCTGGCATCAAAGGCGACTGGCTTCCCAATTGCGAAGATCGCTGCGCGACTCGCTGTCGGGTACACGCTGCCTGAGATTCCTAATGACATCACTCTTCGCACACCAGCAAGCTTCGAACCCGCTCTTGACTACGTAGTTGTCAAATGGCCACGCTTCGCATTTGAGAAGTTCCCTGGCGCCGATAGCAATCTGACAACTCATATGAAATCGGTCGGCGAGATCATGGCTCTGGCCGGAACGTTCCAGCAGGCTTTTTCGAAGGCAAAAAGATCCCGCGAGTTGGACGGGAATCTCGACCTTAGTTCCACGGACGATCAGCTTCTCGAAATTGCTACCAACCCGGGACCTGAGCGGTTCGATGCGCTATTCGAGTGTCTGCGGCGAGGCGTGAGCGAAAGCGAACTAGGCGATCGGACATCGATTAATCCTTGGTTCCTCAGAGAGCTTGCTCAGTTGGCTAATCCGCAGACTCCATCAGCTGAGGAAAAGGGGCTGGTACGAACATTTAGGGCTGTCGATACCTGTGCAGCTGAGTTCGAAGCTGCAACGCCCTACTTCTACTCGTCATATGAACAGCCGGGGCCTGATGGTCTGCCAAATCATGAGGTCAAGCTCAGCGAGCGCAAGTCCGTAGTGATCTTAGGTTCGGGTCCGAATAGGATCGGACAGGGAATTGAGTTCGACTACTGCTGTGTTCACGCCGCACAGGCCGTTAGGGATTCCGGCAGAGACGCAGTGATGGTCAACTGCAATCCAGAGACTGTTTCAACCGATTACGACATATCCGATCGTCTCTATTTCGAACCGCTGACGCTTGAGGATGTTTTGGCAGTCTGCGAGCTAGAGCAACCTGAGGGTGTTGTTGTCCAGTTCGGAGGCCAGACACCGCTGAAGCTTGCTGCTGAACTGGAAGCGTCTGGGATTAAGATTCTTGGGACCGGAATTGATGCCATTGACTTGGCGGAAGACCGCGCTCGCTTCAGTTCGCTGCTTGATGACCTCGGGTACCTAGCGCCTCCATACGCGACAGCTGACGATGCTGATTCTGCTGTTCGAGCAGCCGCCGAAGTTGGATACCCGCTTCTCGTGCGACCTAGTTACGTTCTCGGTGGTCGGGCCATGGAGATTGTCTACTCAGATGCTGGGCTAACCGACTACCTCAAGCGAACTGGTGTTGACCGCACTCCGGGCCAGCAAATATTCCTCGACCGATTTCTAGAGGATGCTGTCGAGATCGATGTTGATGCTCTTTGTGACGGTTCAGAAGTCTGGATTGCGGGGGTAATGCAGCATGTTGAAGAGGCTGGCATCCACTCTGGAGACTCAGCGTGTGTTCTGCCGCCGCACTCTTTGAGTGCGGCGATGCTGGATCGGATCCGTAACCAGGCAACCGGACTGGCTATGGCACTTGGGGCTGTCGGGCTGGTCAATATTCAATTTGCCGTGCACGGCAGCGACCTCTACGTAATCGAAGCTAACCCAAGGGCTTCGCGCACAGTGCCGTTTGTAAGTAAGGCGATTGGCCTTCCACTCGCTCGACTCGCATGCCGTCTAATGCTTGGCGAGCAGATCACTGACCTTTCGCTTCCGGACGTCCCGTATGCGGGACATGTAGCCGTCAAAGAGGCAGTTATGCCGTTCGATCGGTTTGCCGGTTCAGATGCATTGCTCGGCCCTGAGATGCGCTCGACGGGCGAAGTTATGGGCATTGCCGCCGACTTCCCAACGGCATTCGCAAAGGCTCAAGCTGCCGCTGGATCACGTCTTCCCGAGGGAGGATCGGTCTTTCTCTCGGTCTGCGATGCGGATAAGCCACTAGCCGGCGCGCTAGCTAGTCAGCTCCACGATCTAGGCTTCAGAATTGTTGCAACCCGCGGAACAGCCGAGGCTGTCTCGAGGATGGGAATACCTGCTCAGGCACTCAACAAAATTGCTGAGGGTTCGCCACACGTGTTGGATCTAATTGAAGCCGGCGAGGTTGGCATGCTGGTGAACACGCCAACCGGGTCGGGAGCCCGCACCGACGGTTGGGAGATCCGCTCAGCTGCCGTTGCGAGAGGAGTTCCATGCGTTACAACGATGGCTGGGGGCCTTGCCGCCGCACGAGCAATTCAGTCGGCTCGCAGCGGCAAGCCAGATGTGATTTCGCTACAGGATCTGCACGCATCAGCTACCGATAAATGAGTCCAAAGTCCGACAGGCCGATCGCACCGTTTGGTCGCAGAGCGGTTCCAATTGATTCAGTCCGAAGGATTGGTCCATACACACTGATTGAAATAACGGACCTTGCTGCGCCAACCGCGAGAGCGGGACAGTTTCACATGCTTGCCACCGAATCTAATTGGGGCGGCACGACGGGCGGCAGGCCCTTTCTGGCAAGGGCGATCAGCTTCATTTCATCTAACAGCGAGGGTCGGTTTGGATTTCTTCTCCATACGGTCGGCCCTGGAACTGAGAGGCTCGCGGACGTGAACGTCGGCGATAATTTGCTCGTCGTAGGACCACTTGGCAACGGCTTTCACGACCCGTCGGAGCAGATCCGTCCGATCCTGATTGGCGGCGGGATCGGTGCGGCGCCCGTGCTCGCTATGGCTGATCAGCTCACAGCAGATGGGCGCGCTCATGAAGTGATCCTCGGATTTCGAGACGCATCTCACGCTGAATTGACATCGGAAACGACTAATTGTCGCGTGGTTACTGATGACGGTTCCACGGGCCGACATGGAACCGTCCTCGATGAGTTGCAGATTCTGATCGATTCACTCGAACCGTCTGCACCGGTTGAACTGCTTGCCTGCGGCCCCCCGGGCATGCTTGAAGCGGTGCGAGCCTTTGCTAGTGCCAAGGGACTAGAGGCTCAGTTAGCGCTCGAGACACCAATGGCCTGCGGCTACGGAGCTTGCTTCGGGTGCGTCGTACCGACCAAGAATGGATATGTACGCGCCTGTGTAGACGGACCGGTCTTCATGGCCAGTCAACTTGACAGAGTCTTGCCGGACGGCCCGCTGTGACCGGCAATCCCGTCCGTTTCTGTGGTCTTCAGTTAGAGCACCGAATAATCAATGCGTCGGGAACCTTCGATCCGATTGCGGCAAGCCGCGCATTCGGCGGCGACGTCATTACTTCACTTCCGTTTTCAGCTTTCGTCAGCAAGACGGTGACGGTGGAGCCAAGACAAGGCAATCCACCGCCACGGCTCTGGGAGTTGCCATCAGGAATGATGAATTCAATCGGCCTGCCGAACAAAGGTCTAGTTCATTGGGTCGAAGAGGATCTCCCATTACTCTCACGGATGAAAATCCCCTTGATTGCAAATGTAATGGGCTTCGAACGTGACCAGTTTTCGTCACTTGTTGAGGCCCTCGGAGGGAAGGCCGAAATCTCAGCGCTCGAGCTCAATGTCTCATGCCCAAATGTCGAAACCGGAACAATCATCGGGTCTGACCCATTCGAGTGCGGGCAACTGGTATCCGCAATGCGCCTTCTTACCGACAGTCCACTGATTGTAAAAATCACTCCAAATGCCTCTGACCCAGCTGCTGTCGCGATCTCAGCCGAAGCCGCTGGCGCCGACGCGATTTCGCTAATTAACACAGTCCGTGGTCTGGCCCTTGATCCAGTAAGTCGACGTCCCTGGCTCGGCGGTCGCACCGGTGGAATATCGGGCCCAGCGATTCGCGCTGCTTCTCTGGCACAGGTTGATGCCGTCTGCAGTCAGGTCAAAATTCCAGTGATCGCTATGGGTGGTGTGAGCAGCGGAAATGATGCTGCCGACTTGATCGATTGCGGTGCGACGCTAGTCGCTGTTGGAACCGAGAATTTCCGTGATCCGATGGCTGCCGAACGAATACGAACTGAACTTGAATCAATCAGTTTGGTTCCATGACCGACTCGAAAGTCGACGTGGGATCGCAAAACGGCGCCGAGTATGTAGGATCAACGCGCATGAGTTCAACGGGTCACAAGGACAGCGGTTCGGAAACTCCAGAGAGGTCACAGGACCAGCGACTCGACGCTCTCGCAGTCGCGAACCAGATCCGCGCAAAGCGAGCTCAGCTGAAACGTGATCTTAAGGCAGGCCGTTCAAAGCTTTATCAGCAGATTGCTGAGCCACCAGAGTGGCTGCATACCGCGAAGGTAATTGATCTGATGCTGGCAGTTCCAAAGATTGGTCGGGTCAAGGCCAACAAGGCACTTGTTCAGTGCCGCATCTCTCCGAGCAAGACGATTGGCGGTCTTTCCGAGCGCCAGCGGCGCGAACTCGTCGCTCTACTTACCCGCTAGCGCAGGTTTCTTTCCTTGGCCCGGCTCGTGGTCATCACCGGTCCTTCCGGAGTTGGGAAGGGGACACTGATCCGAAGGCTCCTTACCGAAGTTCCGGGCCTAGTTGTCTCTACGTCAGCAACGACTCGATCGCCGCGGCCAGGGGAGATCGATGGCAGGGAGTATCACTTCCTCTCTAGAAGCGAGTTCGACAGTCGAGTCGAGGCAGGAGACTTCTTGGAGAGCGCTGAGTATGCCGGCAACCTTTACGGAACGCTAAATAGCGAGCTTAAGAACAGGGGCGATGCTATCCGAGCCGTTGTGCTTGAAATTGAGACTCTCGGCGCTGCAACAATTCGCCGCAAGGTTCCCGGAGCAATCCAAATGTTTATTGCGCCGCCAAGTCCCGAATCGTTACGCCAGCGGCTAGTCGGGCGGGGGACCGACGCTCCGCTTGTAATCGAGCAGAGGTTGGAAACCGCAACACGGGAACTGGCACGGCAGAGCGAGTTCGACACGGTGATAATCAACGATGATTTGGATACCGCTGCAACCGAGTTGGCGCAACATGTGGCCGCCCGGCTAGACTGCAGTTCAGACAAACCGACTGGAGACTCATGATCAACGCCCGGATGGACCAGCTTCGCGAGCACTGCAGCAATAATTACTCAATGGTGATCATCGCTGCGAAGCGTGCTCGTCAGATCAACGCTTACTACCACGCACTCGGCGAGGGCTCTTATGAAGAGTACGCTCCGCCAATGGTCCCAACGAAGTCGCAGAACCAGATCACAATCGCGCTTGAGGAAATTGCGCAGGGCAAGATCAAAGCGATTTATCCGGAAGAGACCGTAGCCGGGCGCTAGCAACGGCCGCGGTTGGCCAGATCAACCAATGGCTAAAGTTCTCGTCGGAGTCAGCGGTGGAGTCGCCGCGTACAAAGCTGTTGAGTTTGTTCGGTTGGCGGTCCTCGCCGGGCATTCGGTTCGGGTGATACAAACACCTGCAAGCCTCCGCTTTGTTGGCAGGGCAACCTTTTCAGCGATCACAGGTGCCCCTGTCCTCGTTTCCGAGTTTGAGTCAGACCCTTCGCGTGGCTGCTGGCCGGGTGAGGAACTGCCTGAGCATGCACCGATTAGTCACCTAGCTCTAGTCGAAAACGCAGATGTCTTTGTCGTGGCTCCGGCAACTGCGAATTTGATCTCACGAGTCGCTGCTGGCAGTAGTGATGAGCTGGTCTCCGCTGCTGTTCTCGCGGCTAATTGCAGAGTCCTTGTCGCACCCGCTATGAACAACCGAATGTGGGAGAACCCGGCAACAGTTGCGAATGTCGCAACGCTAAGGGAGCGGGGAATTACGGTTCTTGAACCAGGTGAAGGGCAGCTTGCGTCCCACGGCGAGGCAGGCAAGGGCAGATTGATAGAACCGCGCGAACTCTTGGCTGCGCTTGACTCAGCTGGGGGTAGATCCGATTTTCGGGGCGTTAGGGTTTTGGTAACAGCCGGGGGCACTAGAGAGGCAATCGATCCGGTGAGGTTCATCGGAAACCGCTCATCTGGTCGTATGGGAGCTGCTCTCGCCAATGCCGCAGCTTCGCGTGGGGCTGAAGTGACCATTATCTGCGCCAATTCATCGATTCCAACGTCTAGCGATGTCAAGGTCATAAACGTTGTTAGTGCTGCGGAACTCGGTGACGCTTGCGACCAGCAATTTCCAAATTGCGACCTCTTATTGATGGCAGCTGCGGTTGCTGACTTCATCCCAACTGCTGCGGCTGATCAAAAAATCAAGAAGTCGGAGGGAGTGCCCACTATCGGCTTAACTGCCTCGCCGGACATCCTCGCGGGTCTGGCAGGCGAGCGGAGGGCAGATCAAACGGTGATCGGTTTTGCTGCTGAACACGGAGGTGACCCTTTAGCGAACGCGCGCACAAAACTTAAGGGCAAGCAGCTAGATGCTCTCGTTCTCAACGATGTATCCGTCGCTGGTATCGGATTTGAGAGCGAGGAGAATCTCGTTACTTTCGTATCCGCGGACCAAGAGCTTGAGCTACCTCGCGGACCGAAGCTTGATGTTGCACACTCGATCCTTGATCAGATCAAGAATCTTGGGACTAACCCTCAGAAGGGTTGATCTGGGCTACCTCGCGTGCCTGTGTGGCGGTCAGTACGAAAAGGCCAAGCATCCGATCTAGCTCACGTTGGTTGACCGCGGCAGTCGGAAGATCCAGCTGGAGCCATGGCTCTCCAGAGCGAGTCGCCGAAAACCTGACCAGCAGCAAACGTCGGTTCCACCAAAGCAGATTCTCGCTACTAATCGCATTGGCCGCTGCGATCTGTGCTTGGACGCGCAGAAGCCCATCTCTGAGAGCTATTCCGATGTGAAGTGGCCAGCCGGCAGCCTCGAGCGTGAGTCCCCATTCGCCAGGGGCAACTGTTCGCCAGTCGGCGGAAAGCTCGTCAAGGTACTGCTCGACAGTCTGAACAACTGAGATATTCACTCCCGGAGCGTAGCCGTAGATCGCATCGTTGCTACCATCGATCGAGAAAGTTTCGTGGCCGAGCAGTGAACGGCAGTATTTAGGAGCGGGCATTCGCCCGCTCTTTGCATAATTGGGGAAGACAATGTCAAGCACACTCAACGAAGAGATAGGCAATTTGCTAGCCGAACAGCTACCCGATGTCGAACTGCTTCTCGTTGAGAAGAGCGGCTCACAACTTCGGATATTCGTTGATCATCCTGAGGGTGTTGGACTCGACATTTGCCAGAGCGTTTCAACAGTTCTTGCTCCGCTGACTGAGCGGTTCGGACTCGAGGTTTCATCGCCTGGGAACGATCGTCCACTCGTAAAGCCTGAGCACTTCCGACGCTTTGAAGGCAGAAGAGCCAAGATTAGTCTCGCTCAGCCAGTTGCAGATAAGACCAAGACTTTAAGCGGCGAGATAGTAGAAGCCGGAGAAGAGCAGTTGACAATCGCAGCCGACGATGGAGTCGTTTCGCTGCCTTATACAGCCATAGGTCGCGCCAATCTGGTGCCGGCCGCATAGGAGGAATAGACATGTCAAAGGAAATTGCCGACGCGATTACAGCTCTGGGAGATGAGAAGGGGATCCCTGCTGAGACCTTGATGGTTGCGCTTGAGGCTGCCCTTCTCTCCGCGTATCGGAAGACACCTGAATCAGCGGAATTCGCCCGCGTTCAGATTGACCGTGAATCCGGTGACTTTGAGGTCTATGAACTGCTCATTCCAGAAGACTTGATCCCGCTAGTACTGACGGAGGTTGAGACTGAAGAGGAAACTCTCATCGACCCTGAAACCGGCGAACCGAGAGAGCCCGCTGCGCCCGAGCTTGACCTTGAGAAGGTTGAGCAGTACCGGGACCGCATCACTGAGAAGAATGTTACGCCTGACGGATTCGGTCGTATCGCTGCGGTCACCGCCAAGCAGGTGATGCTTCAACGTGTGCGCGAAGCAGAGCGTGAGTTGACCTTTGAGGAGTACAAGGATCGCGTTGGTGAGTTGATCAACGGAGTCATTCAACAGACCGATTCTCGTTACACACTTGTCCGACTCAGCGAGCGGACTGAGGCACTACTTCCGCGATCAGAACAGGTCGAAGGCGAGCGCTACGACAATGCTCAGCGAATTAAGGCGATCATCAAAGAGGTTTCATCTTCGTCAAAGGGGCCGAGCATCATTGTCTCGCGTCGCGACCCTGCACTGATCAAGGAGCTTTTTGAGCTAGAGGTACCCGAGATGGCTGACGGTCTCGTCGAGATCACTGGTGTTGCCCGTGAACCTGGCTATCGCTCGAAGATCGCAGTTATTTCTCACGCTGACGGCGTCGACCCTGTTGGAGCATGCGTCGGACCTCGTGGTTCACGAGTGCGGATGGTCGTATCCGAGTTACGCGGTGAGAAGATCGACATCATTCCCTTCAACGACGAGCCAGCACGATTTGTGGCAAAGGCACTCTCACCGGCGCGAGTACGTGAGGTTCTAGTCGACGACGATGAGAAGCAGGCAACTGTGATCGTCCCCGATGACCAGCTTGCGCTTGCGATTGGCCGCGCTGGCCAGAACGCTCGCTTGGCCGCCCGACTGACCGGCTGGAGAATCGAGATCAAGCCGGAGACTGAATATGCAAGCGAGGCTTCCTCTGAGGAGGCAACCGAGGATGAGGTACAGACTCGCTGCGCAGCAGTTCTCTCAAACGGTAGGCGCTGTCCAAACGCTCCAATTGAAGGTTCGCGCTACTGCGGACTTGACGCCCACCAGGCTTTAGTTGGAACTGAACAGCCGGCAGGGGCAGAGGCACCAGAGCCTGCTCTGCCTGAGCCGACTGACACTGAGGTCTCTCTAGAGCTAGAGCCATCCGAAGAAATTGCCGAAGGCTCTGAGGCCGCGACGCTGGCAGATGAAGTCGTTGAGGCTTCAGATGAAGACGCTGCTGTAGCTACAACCGAACCGGCGATTGAGGCTCCCTCCTCGCTCGACGACGGAGCCGAGACTGAGAGTGGGGAGTCCGTATAGCTACTCACACCTTGATGAGGCACCCGGTCCCAAGTCCGGACAGCCTCGTCCCTCCAACTAGACTGCGGACAGATGGCTAAAAAGCGCGTCCACGAAATTGCCAAGGATCACGGCCTCAGCAGCAAAGAGGTTCTGCTTCGCCTGCAGGAAGCTGGTTTCAGCGTTAAAGCCGCAGCCTCTTCAGTCGACGAGAAGACTGCTGCAGAGGTTCTAAAGGCCCCGGTTCCTGCGCCAGCCGCGCCGGAACCGACGAAACCAGCTGCGAAGAAGAGTCAGCCCACAAAGGCGGCTGGAGAGAGCTCCAAATCAGGATCTGCAAATGCCGGACCAGGTAAACGTCGTGTGGTTATCGATGCGCAGGCCGCTCGGCGGCCCGGACCGGGCGGCGGCAGCGGCCCTGGCGGCCCAGGTGGGGGGCCCGGAGGCCCTGGTGGCCATGGTCCACCAGGAAGACGACCTCGTCGCAAGGGCGGTCGTCGACGCTCCTTTGAAGAGGTATTTGCCGAAACCGCACCGAAGATCGACGATAAGCCGGAGCTGGTTCGGATCAATTCCGGTTCGACGCTTAAGTATGTTGCCGAGTACCTGAATGTCCCGGTACCAGAGTTGATCAAACGGCTTATGGGGCTTGGAGAAATGGCTACGCTTACCCAAACCCTGTCCGATGACGTCATCGGTGTACTTGCAGCTGAACTTGATCGCGAGATTGAGATCGTTCACACAAGTGACGAAGCTGCAGATGTACCTGACTTTGACGATGCGGCAGCTGACCTAGTCGCACGGCCTCCGGTAGTCACAATCATGGGCCATGTCGACCACGGAAAGACTTCGCTACTCGATGCGATCCGCAAGACTGAAGTCGCCGCCGGTGAGGCTGGCGGGATCACTCAACACATCGGCGCGTACCAAGTCCATCACGACGACCGCGTAGTCACTTTCTTAGATACTCCAGGTCACCAGGCTTTCACGGCGATGCGTGCACGTGGAGCTCAAGTAACTGACATCGCGATCATCGTGGTTGCTGCTGACGATGGCGTTAAGCCTCAGACGGAAGAGGCAGTTGATCACGCCAAAGCGGCGGGTGTTCCAATGCTTGTAGCAATCAACAAGATCGACAAGGAAGGCGCTCAAGCGGAGCGCGTTCGCGGCGAAATGGCTCAGCTTGGATTGCAACCAGTCGACTGGGGTGGAGACACAGAGTTTGTCGATGTGTCCGCTAAGTCGGGGGAGGGACTAGACGCCCTGCTTGAGACCTTGATTGTAATGGCAGACATTGAGGAACTAGAGGCAAACCCTTCAGCGGATGCCTCTGGAACCGTGATTGAGTCGCGGCTCGATCCCGGGCGTGGAGCCGTTGTAACAATTCTGATCCAACGTGGAACCCTGCGCATTGGTGAAGCCGTCGCAGCCGGTGCCAACTGGGGACGAGTGCGGGCAATGCTCGACTACACCGGTAAGCGAGTTGATCAGGCGCTACCCGGCGAGCCCGTTGAGGTCCTTGGATTTGATTCGGTTCCAGATGCTGGCGAGCACGTCAGCGTCTTTGAAAGTGACCGTGAGGCTCGCGACTTCGCTTCAGAGCGCTCGCACCGTCTCAAGACTGAGGCTCTTGCTCGTAGATCCGGTCGCAAGGTATCGCTTGAGGACATCTTCGCAAGTGGTTTGAAGGAGCTAAACATCGTCCTCAAGGCGGATGTAGCCGGTTCAATTGAGGCGCTTCAGGATGAAATCGCCAAGCTTCCGCAGACCGAGGTTCACGTCAATGTGATTCACAGCGCGGTCGGTGGAATCAATGAGTCGGACATCATGCTTGCCTCTGCATCGGGAGCGATTGTTCTTGGATTCAATGTGCGTCCCGTAGGTGACGCCCGCAGGGTCGCAGAGCAGGAGGCCGTTGAGGTCTTGACTTACACCGTGATCTACCGCGCGCTTGAGGATCTGCGCGCAGGCATGCAGGGTCTGCTTGAGCCCGAGCAGGTTGAACAGGCCGCCGGAACCGCCGAGGTTCGTCAGATATTTAAGGCCTCCAAGATCGGAACGATTGCTGGCTCCTACGTGACTGACGGAAAGATTGAACGAGGTGTCTCAGCCCGTCTCGTCCGTGATGGAAAGATCATCTACGAGGGTGCCGTCGAAAGTCTCCGCCGCTTCAATGAGGACGCGCGTGAGGTTTCTGAGGGCTATGAGTGCGGAATTGTTCTTCAGGACTTCGCCGATGTCAAAGAGGGAGACATCGTTGAGGCATACGCAACTAAACAGATTGAGCGCCAGCTCGCCTAACTCCGAGTTTCGCTCGTCAGTGAGTCCTCTACAATGACTACTCCGAGAATGCGCAAGGTCGACGAAGCTCTTCGCTCCGTCATTAGCGACGCCATCGCATCTGAACTTCAAGATCCCCGGATCGGATTTGTAACCGTGACTTCAGTTGACACCAGCCCAGATCTGCGACACGCACGCCTCTGGGTAACCGTCCTTGGTGATGACGACGAACGTTCAGACACGCTTGCAGGGCTCAACTCGGCGCATGGGAGGCTTCAGGCAATAATTGGGCGAGAGATGAGGCTCAAGCACACGCCTGAGCTGACGGTTCTCTATGACTCCAGTATTGACACGGGAATGCGCGTTGGTGAACTGCTCGATCTGGAGGAGGGGAACCGATGACGACAAGACTTGAAGATGTAGCCAAAGCTCTAGTGGACAGCCCAAAGCTCGTTCTTGCGACCCACGAAAACCCGGACGGGGATGCCATAGGCAGCCTTAGTGCACTCCACCGCATGCTTGTCGCTGATGGGCATGACGCTCTTATGTTGCTCGGCAACGGGGATGATCCAGGTGAGGAGTACTTCTTCCTTGTCGATTGGGATCAGGTCGTGCGCGAGGCTCCACCAGCAAGCGAAGGTCACACAATCGTCCTTCTCGACTGTGGAAACGCCGAGCGGTCAGCCGCCAAGGATCTAGATCTGACGGACCGTTTGGTGATCAATCTCGATCACCATCACGACAACACACGCTTCGGTACCCACAACTTCGTTATGCCAGAGGCATCCTGCACCGCAGAGATCGTCTGGATGCTGGCCGATCTGATGAACCTTGAGATCGACAAGCGAACGGCAGAATCTCTCTATGTCGGCCTGATAACCGACACAGGACGCTTTATGTATGGGACGGCGTCAAGCAAGGCACATCTTATGGCCGCCGACCTAATTGGCAAGGGATTAGATGTTCCCGAGATTTTCCAGCGGATCTACGAAGGAATTGCGATCGAACGTATTGAGTTCCTCGCTCGTGCGCTTGGCAAAATCGAGCAGCTCTGCGAGGGCAGCCTCGCTCTCGTCTGGCTCAGCCGTGACGACTATGACGAGGTCGGAGCCCCCGATGGATGGTCTGAGGGAATCATTGACTATCTCCGTTCAATCGAGGGAACACGTGTAGCGGCAGTAATTCGAGAGCCTAAGAACACACCGCTTCGCAAGCGAATCTCACTGCGATCATCTGATGATGGGGTAGACGTGTCGGCAATTGCAAGAAGTGGCGGTGGCGGCGGCCATGTGCGAGCTGCTGGGTTCAGTTCCGAGCTCGATCGTGAGCAGTTGATTGAGCTCATTTCCGACGGCATTGCTGAGCAAATCGGCAGCCCATCACCGCACATCTAGACGTGGAGCCGCAGATCCTGATTGCCGACAAACCGGTCGGCATCACTTCACATGACCTTGTAGCCGCTACTAGGCGCGGGTTAGATCGTGGAGTGAAGGTAGGTCACGCCGGCACACTTGACCCATTTGCAAGCGGACTACTAATCATTCTGATCGGCGCTGCTACACGCACACAAAAGTTCTTCATGGGACTGCAAAAGACTTACGAGGTCGAGGCCCGCTTCGGTGCCGTGTCTAGTACTGGTGATCCTGAGGGGCAAATCACGGAGACTGGAACTGTTCCTCAAGGGGATCTCGATCTACCAACAGGGCAGGTTACCCAGCGACCGCCCGCTTACTCAGCGGTCAAGATTGATGGTGAACGCGCATACAAACGGGCTCGACGCGGGGAGGAGGTCGTTACCGATGAGCGTGTTGTAACCGTAGATGAGTTCACTGAACTGGACAGAACGGACGATGTTCGCCGCTTTCGCATCAGGTGCAGTTCAGGCACCTATGTGCGCTCTCTGGTCAGCGATCTTGGCGACGCATATTGCACGCAGCTGCGCAGAACCGCAATCGGACCGTTCACAGTCGCCGAAGCCGAGGAGGGCAAGCCGACCGACCTACTTCAAGCATTGGCTCGATTCATGCCGACTTCAGAGGTAACCACGGAGCAGGCGGAGGACCTTCACCAGGGGAGAAGCATCGTCGCACCGATTGATCAAGAGACGATCCTCACCGCCAATTCAAGAATCGTTGCCTTAGCTCGCGGTGCTGCTGAAGGCCGGGCTGAGCCATTCATTGTCTTTCCGCTCTGACTAACCTCTGCTAAATGCGAATCACTCCCCTTGAGCAAGCTGCGGATCGAAGGCGGTCAGTCGCCGTCGGTGAATTTGATGGCGTTCACCTCGGCCACCGCGAGGTTATTTCAGGCTCGGACACGGTTCTAACCTTTGAACCTCACCCGCGAGCAGTTATCGGTTCACAGGGTGCGCCAGCGCTTCTCACAACGCTTGAACAGAAAGCCAAACTTGTCGAAGCGCTTGGCGTCGAGGAGATGATCGTTGTCACCTTTGATCAGGAGTTCAGTCAGATGACAGCTGAACAATTTGTGGACAGAGTCCTTGTCGAGCAGGTCCGAGCTCTCAAGGTAAGCGTTGGAGCAAACTTCCGTTTCGGAAACCGAGCGGCCGGCGATCCCGACACTCTGCGCGCCGATAGTCGTTTTGATACTCGCGTAGTTGACTTAGTTGCCACTGCCGATGGTCCGGTTTCATCGAGCCGCATACGCGATCTAATCCGCGACGGCGACCTCGAAACGGCAAAGCGACTTCTCGGCCACAACTTCGAAATGGTTGGCAATGTCGTTGAGGGCGCCAAACGAGGTCGCGAACTTGGCTATCCAACCGCAAACGTTGAACTTAACCCCGCGTTGATTGCTCCGGCAGATGGGATCTACGCATGTATGGCCAATCAACTACCAGCCGTGGCAAGCCTTGGAACTAGGCCAACCTTCGAAACTGGCGGGAGCCGGCTACTTGAAGTCCATTTGCTCGATTTCAAAGGTGATCTCTACGGTCAGGAATTGCACGTCGAGATGCTGAAACGACTCCGTCCGGAGCTCAAGTTTGAGTCAGGCGAAGAGCTTATTGCTCAGATGGATCAGGATTCGGCGGATGCTGCCGCAGTCTGCAAAGCGCAGGCAGAGTGACCATTTCGGCGTCGAATCCCCAGCCCTGCTACCGTTACGCGCCGTGCTGCTGACAAGTGAACGCAAGAAGGAACTCGCCACCCAGTTTGGTAGTGGGCCAGAGGACGTTGGTTCGACCAAGGTTCAGGTTGCAATGCTCACTGAGCGGATCAACCATCTGACTGAACACCTGCGGACGCACAAGAAGGACCACCATTCGCGGCGTGGACTCTTGATGATGGTTGGACGGCGCCGCAGGTTCCTTGATTACCTTAAGCGTAAGGATCTTGAGGGTTACCGCGGGCTCGTCAAGGAGCTCGGCCTGCGCCGATGACCGTTCTCGGAGCTGGCAGTGCAGCTCCAGAGTTTTCGCTCCAGCGGGCAGATGGGGAGCGCCTCTCTAATGAAGACCTGAGCGGTCGGACCGTTCTACTCGTCTTCTACCCATTCGCTTTCAGCCCAGTCTGCAGTGACCAGCTGAACATCTATGAGGAGATTCTCCCCGACCTCCGCGCAAGAGGCGCTGAGATCTTCGGTGTGTCCTGCGACAGCAGTTTGTCACAGACAGCCTTCATAGAGAACCTTGGCGTCTCAATCCCGCAGCTCTCAGACTTTGAACCAAAGGGCGCTGTCTGCCAAGCATTTGGAGTGCTTCACGCGGGTGGATTCCCTGAGCGCGCACTAATCGCAATTGCTCCCGACGGGACTATTGCATGGAGCTATCAGGCCGATTCCCCGGGCGAACTTCCCGGAGCGAACCTACTGTTTGATGCCCTCGACGCAGTGGAGTCGAGGGCCTGAGCCTTAGTAGCAAGAAGGCGGCCGAGCCAGGTGACGCCGACCGACTTAGCGGTCCTGCTGAAGCTCCGCCAATCATTCTCTACGCAGATTACGAGTGTCCTCAGTGCGGACTTGCTTATAGTCGGCTCAGGGCTGCAGGAGTAAACCTTGGCGTTCGACACTTCCCAGTTACGTCAAAGCATCGCCTGGCTTGGGGTGCAGCGGCAGCAGCTGAGGCAGCCGCACTTCAGGGCAAGTTCTGGCAGATGTCAGACAGCCTGTTTGCTGAGCAGGGCAAGCTTGATCCGCCTCATCTATGGAGCCGCGCGCATGAGCTTCAGCTTGACTTCGATCGCTTCGAGCGAGACCGGACCTCGGATCAAACAAACGCTCTAATCGACCAGCAATTTCGAGATGCCATCAGGGCCGGGGTTGCTGCGACGCCAACACTTCTAATCGCTGGAATCCTTAGCGCTGAGGTACCAACTGTCGCGGAGGCTGCCGAGTTGGCTCGCCAAACGGCGCGATGATGCCTAGCTCGCTACCCTCTAGGAGTTCGGAAAGAGAAAAAAGCAAGCATCCTGCCGACCGAAGGGCGGGAAAAGGAATAAGTGATGAATATGGCAGACGCGCTTACAAGCGTCTCCGTTGAGATCTCCGGTACGGAGTTCTCATTTGAGACTGGCCGTATGGCCAAGCAGGCCTCAGGGGCTGTAGTAGTCCGAGCAGGCGACACGATGGTCCTCGCGACCGCGACCGCTGGCAACGAGAGAGATGTGGACTTCCTTCCACTGACAGTAGATGTCGAGGAACGGATGTACGCCGCCGGAAAGATCCCAGGATCGTTCTTCAAGCGTGAGGGTCGCGCAGGTGAGAAGGCAACACTCGTTGCACGCCTAATTGACCGACCAATCCGACCACTTTTCCCAAAGGGATGGTTCCGGGAGACTCAGCTTGTGGCAATGCCCCTTTCTGTAGATCAGGTGCAGCCATACGACGTGCTCGCAATGAATGGCGCGAGTGCAGCCCTGATGATCTCTGAGGTTCCACTGGCCCAGCCAGTCGGATCAGTTCGGATTGGAAAGATCGACGGCAACTTTGTAATCAACCCAACCGAGCAACAGATCCTCGAGGAGAGCGACCTTGACCTCGTTGTCGCTGGTACCGACACGGCGATCCTGATGGTTGAGGCTGGAGCTAATGAGCTCAGTGAAGCTGAAATCCTCGACGCACTTGATATCGCCCATGGCGAGATCAAGAAGCTTTGTGCTGTACAGCGCGAGCTCGCAGAGAAGGTTGGAAAGCCAAAGCTGACGGTCGACGCACCGCAAGTTGATCCAGAGCTGTTCGCTCAGATCACTGCATCACACGGCGAGAAGCTCTCAGCTGCAGCGCAGATCGTCGACAAGCTCGAGCGCCAGGATGCATGTTCCGCTGTTGAACAGGCAATCATTGAGCAGTACGCCGGTAGCCCAGACGATGAGAGCTACTCCGAGAAGCGAAGTGACGCAGCTCGGGCCTTCGCCAAACTGGAGAAGGGGACAATCCGCGAGCGGATTGCTATCCAGAAGGTACGGCCTGATGGAAGGGCGGCTGACGAGATTCGTGCTATCTCGATCGATGTCAGCGTCACTCCTAGGACTCATGGATCGGCCCTGTTCACTCGCGGTCAGACACAGGCTCTTAGCACCCTTGCGCTAGGAACAACGCGGGAAGAGATGCGTGTTGATGGGCTTGGCCTTGAAACTGCCAAGCAGTATTGGCACCACTACAACTTCCCACCATTCTCGGTTGGTGAAGCTGGTTTCATGCGCGGTCCAAAGCGCAGGGATATTGGTCACGGAGCCCTCGCTGAGCGAGCACTCGTACCGGTAATTCCTTCGCAGGAAGAGTTCCCGTACTCAATCAGGGTTGTCAGCGACATCCTTGAGAGCAACGGTTCAAGCTCAATGGCTTCAGTCTGTGGTTCATCGCTTTCACTGATGGATGCTGGCGTACCGATCAAGCGTCCGGTTGCTGGAATCGCGATGGGCCTTATCAAAGAGGGCGATGATTACATCGTTCTTAGCGATATCGCAGGGGTTGAAGATCACCTCGGTGACATGGACTTCAAGGTCGCTGGCACCGCGGAGGGAATCACCGCTCTGCAGATGGACATCAAGATCGATGGCGTGACGTTTGACATCCTCCGTGATGCTCTCGGTCAGGCAAAGAGTGGGCGCGAGTTCATTCTCGGCAAGATGGCATCTGCCATTGAGGCTCCACGCACCGAGTTGTCTCAGTACGCACCGCGTATTTCGACAATCAAGATTGATCCTTCGCAGATCGGTCTAGTTATCGGTAAGGGTGGCGAGACAATCCGAGCGCTGCAGGAGGAATTCGACGCTCAGATCAACATCGATGACGACGGAACATTGCTGATCTACGCCACAACTGGCGCACTTGGTGATGCACTTGTCGACCGGATCAACTCGATGACAAAGGAGGTTGAAGTTGGTGACGAGTTCGCCGGCAAGGTCGTCAAGACCACAACCTTCGGCGCCTTCGTTGAGCTTGCTAAGGGAACAGATGGCCTGCTCCACATCTCAAATGTCAGCCCGGGTAACCGCGTAGACACAGTTGAGGAAGTGCTCAACAAGGGTGATGAGATTCAGGTCAAGGTTGTTGAGGTTGATAGGGAGCGCGGCCGGATTGGTCTTCGGTTGGCAGATGATCCTTCAATCGCAGGCAAGACACCTGAGGAGATCGCTGCCGCCACAAGTGGTGGCGGCGGAGGCGGTGGCGGCGGAGGTCGTCGCGACTCATCCGATAGGGGTGGACGTGGCCGCGGTCGGGACCCAGAGCGCTCCTAACCCAGCAGCCGGTGAGTTTGTTTAATGAGGTTTCGGTAGGTGATGGGCTGCGGCTCATCACCTCGCCGATGCCCTCAACTCGAACGGCCGCCGTCACAATCACAGTCGGAACCGGTTCAAGGTTTGAACCTCAAGCTCAGAGTGGCTTCTCCCATTTCATCGAGCACCTGCTATTCCGCGGGTCTCAGAAATATGACTCAGCGGAACTAGATCGCCTATTTGATCGTCTCGGCGGAGAAATGACAGCCATGACAGGCAGGGAATCGACAGTCCTGCATAACCGTGTTGCATCCGACCGCTTTGACTCCGCTTTCGATGCGATGCTCGATATGGCTTTTAGCCCGTTGCTGGCAGATGTCGATGCTGAACGAAGTGTGATCCTCGAAGAGATAGCGATGGTTGAGGATGACCCAGCCGAAATGGTTTTCGAGCTCCTCTCAACAGCGACGTTTGGAAGGAACCCAGTTGGCAGACCAGTCCTCGGCGACCCTGAGGTAATTGCACAGGCGAGCCAAGAGGAGCTTGTGAACTTCCATCGGCTCACCTATCAACCTGCCAATACAGTCGTTAGCGTTGCAGGGGACTTCGACGAACAGGCAATCATCGATCGTCTCGAACAGATCAAAACGTCAAGTAGTTCTGGAAGTGACTCGCCCTTGCCATCTACGGATCGGTCGCCGACCTCACAGACAGTCGAGCGCGACACTGAGCAGACCCATATCTGTATCGGGAGCAGCGGACCAGGCATGCTGGCCAGCCAGCGGTACGAGCTGAGAGTGCTGGATCAGATCCTCGGAGGAGGTGCATCATCGAGGCTGTTCACAAGGATCCGTGAGCAGCTGGGCTTGGCTTACGACACGCACTCATTTGTTTCGTTTGCCTCCGATCTGAGCGAACTGGGTGTCTACGTAGCCACACGCCCAGAGAATGCAACTGCGGCTGCTGAAGAGCTTGGAAATCAGGTGCGAGCCATTCGGAGCGACGCGATCACTGAGGATGAGTTCGAAAATGCTCGTGCATCACTGCTAAGTCGGATTCGTCTTGCGTCAGAGAGCGTAAGTGATCGTTCGCTTCGACTAGCAGCGGACCTAACGGTTGGCCGCAAACCACTAGGAGACCTTGAACTTGAAGCCAAGGTAGAGTCAGTCGCAGTGGACGATGTGCGAAACATTGCTGAGAGCGTCTGGGCCCCTGAGCAACTTTCTGCGGCCTGCATCGGGCCTTCAACAGAAGCAGCGGAAATTGCCTTAGCAGCCGCTGGCTGTAACGGTGGCAAGCTTTGATCTCCGTTGTTGTCACCGGGTCCGAAGGTCGGATGGGGTCACAGGCCTGCGATGCGATCGAGAACGCCGACGACCTTCAACTGGCGGGCCGGGCTGACCCTGCGCTAGGGGTCTCGCTTGAGGATTTGATCGATCAGGCGGACGTAATGGTCGACTTCACAGTTCCAGAGGCCGCACTTGGAAACATCAGAACTGCTGCAGCTGCAGGCGTGCACTCGGTCGTTGGAACCACAGGCTTTGACTTGGATGCTCTCAACGAGATAACTGGTGCCAATATTCTCGTCGCTCCAAATTTTGCACTAGGTGCAGTACTAATGATGCGCTTTGCAGCAGAGGCCGCAGCAGTCTTTGGTTCAGCCGAGATCATTGAGCTCCACCATGATCGAAAGCTCGATATCCCGTCCGGGACAGCCGCACTGACTGCTGAACGGATTGAGGCGGTCTCCGGCACAAATGTCCCAATCCATTCGGTGAGGCTGCCCGGTCTTGTGGCACATCAAGAGGTGATCTTTGGTTCGCTTGGAGAGACACTGACCATCCGCCACGACAGCATTGATCGAACCTGTTTCATGCCTGGCGTTCTGCTCGCTGTTAGGCGGGTAGGAGGACTTGATCAGTCGCCTGCAATCGGACTGGAGACTGTCCTATGAGCAAACTTGGAACCGTGATCACCGCGATGGTTACGCCGTTCTCTGAGGATGGGCGCTCAATCGACGAGGTCGGAGCAAGCAAACTTCTTGAGCATCTGATCGAAAACGGCTCGGACGGCGTCGTTATCGCCGGAACCACGGGTGAAGCTCCAACCTTGAGCGATGACGAACAGGTCTCACTCGTTGAACTCGCCGTCAGCCAGGCCGCTGGACGGTTAACGATTATTGCCGGCGCTGGCTCTAACGACACGCGGCACGCTGTCCATCTCACCGAGCGTGTGGCAGCAGCCGGCGCTGACGCGATCCTCAGCGTCACTCCGTACTACAACAGACCTGAGCAGCGAGGAATCCATGCGCACTTCGAAGCCGTCGCTTCGGCTAGCGACCTGCCGGTGATCCTTTACAACGTTCCATCGCGGACGGGGACAGACATGTCTGACGAACTTTGCCGCGAAATCGGCGATCGGAACGAGACAGTCGTCGGGATCAAGCAGGCGCGTTCCGGCGTGCCAAACAAAATCGACGGGCTTGACCTTTATGCGGGCAACGATGACAGCTTCGCCGCTGCACTCGACAATGGGGCGGTAGGAGGAATCCTCGTGGCCAGTCACATCATTGGCAAGCAGATGCGATCAATGGCTCTCGAGCCCGAGAATCGTTCCCAACTTGATGCACAGATGCGCTCTCTTTACGATGCGCTGGGCGTAACAACCAACCCGATCCCGATCAAGGCTGCTCTCAACATCCTTGGCCTGCCTGCTGGACCAATGCGACTGCCGCTAGTCGAAGCTGATCGAGACCAACTGGCTCACATTCGAGAAGCTCTTATAAATCTAAACCTGATCGGAGCATCTGATCGATAGTCCACTGCGAGTACTGCCCCTAGGCGGAGTCGGCGAAATTGGTAAGAACATGTCCGTTGTCGAATATGACGGACGAATCGTCTTAGTAGATGCGGGTTTGAGGTTCCCTGGCGGTGATCTTCCTGGAATTGACCTGATCCTTCCCGACTTTAGTTACCTGAAGGAGCGTCGCGACTCAATTGAGGCAATCGTATTGACGCACGGCCATGAGGACCACATCGGAGCCCTGCCATGGCTGCTGCGCGAAATCGGAACTGAGTCTGTACCAGCGATTTACGGTGGTGCGCTCACTGTCGAGATGGCTCGCTCGAAACTGGATGAGCATCGGCTGTCATCGAACGCCCTTGAAGCGATCGAATGCGGTGAGAAGATCAAGGCTGGTCCGTTCGAGATTGAACTCGTCCACTTGACCCATTCGATTCCGGACATGTGTGCAGTCGCCATCAACACACCTGCTGGTCGCGTTCTATTCACGGGCGATTATAAGTTTGATCAGACGCCAGTTGACGGCGGGCCTGCCGACATGGGCCGATTGGCGCAACTTGCCGAGGAGGGCGTTGTCCTGCTCTGCGGAGACTCAACGAACGCAGACCGACCAGGCTTCTCTCCGTCGGAATCAGTCGTCGGTCCAGCTCTTGAAGAGGTTTTCAAGAGCTGCCACGGACGGATTATTGTCACGAGCTTTGCTTCGAACATCCACAGGATTCAGCAGGTGGTTGACGCGGCGATTGTGACCGATCGTAAGGTTGCACTTGTTGGGCGTTCGATGCTTAAGAACACGAAGATCGCGCGTGGTCTGGATCATCTTGATATCCCGGATCACCTTGTCGTCCAGTCCAGGGACCTCAAGAACTACCGTGACGATGAGATTGTGATCATCTCGACTGGGTCACAGGGTGAACCGCTATCTGCCTTGCGACGAATGGCGCACAGTGATCACCAGCAGGTTGAGTTACATAGCGGTGACACGATCGTTTTCTCAGCTACGCCTGTCCCTGGGAACGAACGGGCGGTAAACGAGACAATCGACAGACTCCATCAGATTGGATGTCGTGTGATTACCGCCAATGATGCCCCGATCCACGCTTCCGGTCATGGCTATGCAGAGGAAATCAAGCTGATGCTGAATCTCGTCCAGCCGGAGTTTGTTATGCCAGTCCACGGCGACGCTAAACGGATGCGGTTGCACGCTCAACTCGCCGAAGCCGTTGGCATTCGGCCGGAAAATATCTTCCTCGGTGAAAACGGCCAGCCCCTAGAGATTGACTCGCGAGGTGCTCGCTTTGTCAAACGCGAAAAGGCCGGGGTAATTCTCGTCGACGGAATGGAACTGGGTGAACCAGCAGATGCAGCAGTCAGAGACCGGCGTACGATCGCCGACGATGGCCTGATCGTTGTGGTTGTCGCGCTTGACGAGCAGAACGGTCATTTAGTGTCCGATCCAGAGGTCGTACTCCGTGGCGTGCCTCTCGTGAAGAGCGAGGATGAGGTGCTTAGGATTCTCTGTGAGGCCGCAATCGTGGCCTGCGAATCAGCTTCAGACCATGGCGAGACCGACCGCGATGAGATCGCTCGCAGGGTGCACGACAAGGTTGCATCGGCCGCGAACAAGCAGCTGAAGCGACGGCCACTTGTGATTCCAGTCGTCGTTCAGGCTTAAGTAGCGAGCGGAAGTTCAACAATCAACCTCGCTCCCCCGAGGGGACTGCGCTCCGCTCTAGCTGAGCCGCCGTGTGAGGATGCAACGGCGCTAACAATCGCCAGCCCTAGTCCACTGCCCTGATCCGTTTCTCCGCCACCACGTATGAAACGGTCGAAGACCGACTGCAGTTTCTCGTCGGGAATTCCCGGCCCATCGTCATCAACGACAATCGTTGCGACGCCATGACTGGAACTTGCGTGAACCTCGATATGCGTCCCATCAGGCGTGTGGGCGATTGCGTTAGCAAGAAGGTTGCGGATAACTCTGAGCAGCCCCTCCTGATCACCGTTTATCTCCAGTGGAACGCTTTCAATCAAGATTGTGCGATGCCCTAGCAGTGGATCGAGTTCGTGCCGCACCTCGTTAATCAGTTTCGATAGGTCAAGCTCGCGTAGCGGCGGCGTTGAACTGTCGCTCCTGGCAAGAAGCAACAGATCTGAAACAAGTGCACCCATCCGACGCGCCGACCTTATTGCGGCCTCCGTTGACTCCTCTACTTCAGGATCCTTGTTATCCGAGAGCAGTTCGAGGTTTGCGAGCAGAGCAGTTAGTGGAGTGCGCAGCTCGTGCGAAGCATCTGCGACGAACTGTCGCTGGCGATCGAGTGACGCAAGAGTGTGCTGCTGCGCTATTTCTAGAGATTCGAGCATTCCCTGAAGTGTCTCAGCAAGGATTCGCACCTCATCCTCAGCTTCCGGAATCGGAATAGTTTGTCCCGGGTCAGCGGTTCGTTCAATCTCTCGCGCAGCAGAAGTCAGCTCTGTAATTGGTCTCATCGCCCGACGCGCGATTAGCAGGCCTGCTGCGAGAGCGAGGAGAGCTCCACCAACAACTCCAATTGCCAGCATCAATCTTGACCCAGCAATCGTCTGGTCGAGGCCTCGTGTCGGACGCGCGTATTCCAAGAGGGCTCGTCCATTCGGCTCGACCGCAACAAATCGAGTTTCAACAACGTAGCCATCTACCTCAACCTCACCAGGCGGCAGTAGACCGATGTCCGGAGCTCCGGGCGTGTCGTCGATCAAGTTGCCCGACAGATCAAGAACCCGAATCTTCGCCTGTTGAGACGCCGCAAAATCATCGAGTCGTGCGCCTCGTAATTTGTAACCACGCGGTGTCGCTACAACTTCGCTGCTGGCAACTAATGTGTTTGCAGCGTCCGCAGTCTCACGATTGAATTCGGTCCTCAGTGTCTCACTAAGTACGGCACCCACAGCAATCGCAAATGTGAGCAAAATCAGCAGCGTTAGGATTGCTGATCCGCCAGCCAAGCGCCAGCGAATCGGTATTGCTGAGGGCCGGAGGCGCCTAGTTTCGGATGACATAGCCGGCGTTACGAACTGTTTCGAGGATTCGCTGCTCGCCTCCAGACTCGAGTTTGCGACGCAGATTCGAGATAAAGACCTCGATTGTGTTTGTCTCAGCAAGAGGGTCGTAGCCCCATACCTCGTCGAGAAGTTGCTGCCGAGAGATGACTATTCCTCGATTTCGCATTAGAAATTCGAGTAACTCGAACTCTCGCGATGTAAGATCAAGAACTCGCCCGTTTAGGTCAGCCAATCGAGCGTCAGGGTCAAGCGTTAGTTGCTTCACGGTCAGAGCAGCGGCGCCGCGTGGGGGACGTCTCCGCAGCGTCGCACGGATACGCGCGAGCAATTCATCGCGATTAAATGGCTTCAACACGTAGTCATCGGCGCCAGCATCTAGACCCTCGACCCGTGACTCCGGAGCATCCCGAGCAGTCACAGCGATAATCGGCACATCATTCCCTTCGATGCGGAGGCGTCGCGCAATCTCAACGCCATCGATTCCCGGCAATCCTAGATCGAGCAGTACTACATCCGGCTTAAAGGTCCGGACGTCATCGAGTGCTGCAGGCCCGTCATAGGCAGCTCGAGCATCAAGGCCAGCTGCGCGCAACATTCTTTGAAGTACCGATGCAATCTCCAAATCGTCCTCAACTACGAGAATCCGGAGAGGTCGTCCGGGGTCGGGCCAATCATCCATGAATCAGATACTAGGACGGAAGGGACTCAACTCCCGTTGTCGAAGTGTCGTAGGTGGCAAATAAATCAATGGCAACCAATACGAAACGTAAGCCGAAGCCCCGCGCTTCCAAGAAGCCGACTCCTCGGAAGCGGACCGCTGCCCGCAAGAAGCAGGGTCGGCTCGAGCCCCTCCACCTAGATCTAATTGCACTTGGTCTCGCGATCCTTGCGACCTTTGAGGCTGCAGTGCTCTGGGGAGGTTGGTCTGGCGGACCAGTCGGTGCGGGGATAACGCATCTCCTCAAACTTGCGATCGGTTCAGCTGCGGTTCTTGCACCAGTTCTACTGATGGCTTGCGCAGTGATCGTTCTCGCCCGCGAGTCAAAGCGTCCGCAACGCGCTGTTTGGATCGGACTTTTGTGCCTGCTTCTCGGCCTCTGTCTTGCTCTGACGGCTGGGACCTTCGGGCTGTCACACAATCAGCCCGCTCCTAGCTGGAGCGTGGCTTCGCTTGAACATCGCGGCGGCGCTATCGGTCAGGTTCTCTACCTAGCCTGTTTCGGGGCTGCAGCGCAGATCGGCGCCCACCTGATGGCAATCTTCCTGATTGTCGGAGGAGCGGTGCTTGTTTCAGGCATCACAATCGCTTCGATACTGGCAAACACGCGGGAGGGCGCAACCGACGCAACCCGGATGTTCCGAGATGGGACTGAGGGTGCCAGGCGTAAGTTCAAGGAACACCGTGCTGCGGCAGCTGCCAAACAGGCTGTAAAGCCAGCAAAGCCAATCACTGTGCCCGATCCAGAGCCGGAGCGCTTGATTGTCAGAGCCACTCATGTCGAGGCGCCTGCCGCAAACGATCATGGCTGGCAGGAGGATGACGAGACACCTGAGTCCGGATTCACGTTCGTCCCGGAGCCTGATCCCGAACCATTAGATCTTGAGGACGAAGAGGAAAATATCGATCTAGAGGATGCAGATCAGGATCCTTCTCTGGGGCATGAGCCATCTGCTCCGCTGACACCGATGGGTCGCTACCGAGACAGCGTCCTCGACGATCCCTCGTTCGTTTGGAAGCGTCCGCCCAGCAGGTTGCTGACCCGCTCCAAGAAACGAGGCTCGCGAACCGGGCAGGCCGATTCGCAGCGAAAGACTGCAGTTCGTCTCGTTGAGGCCCTAGGGCACTTTGGCGTTTCAGCTGAAGTAGTTGGCACCGTTTCTGGTCCGCACATCACTCGCTACGAACTTCGTCTAGCGCCCGGAACGAAGGTCAACAAGGTCGCCGCGCTTCGCGATGATCTTGCTTACGCACTGGCATCAACTGATATTCGAATTCTCGCTCCGATCCCCGGCAAGCAGGCTGTTGGAGTTGAGGTACCTAACGATGAGCGTCAGATGGTCTTGCTTGGCGATGTCTGGCAGGACCCTCCAGAGGGCTGGTCTCCGCTGACGGTCTGGCTTGGCAAGGACGTAGCTGGCCGTGCAATTGGCGCCGATCTGGCACGTATGCCGCACCTACTCGTAGCTGGAACTACCGGTTCGGGCAAGTCAGCATGCGTCAACTCAATGCTCAGCTCGATCCTCTTGCGGGCGACACCGCGCGAAGTGCGCTTGGTCCTAGTAGACCCAAAGCAGGTCGAGCTCAATCACTACGAGAGCATCCCGCACTTACTTACGCCAGTTATTACAAACCCGAAGATGGCCGCTAACGCGCTCGCAAATCTTGTTCGGGAGATGGAGCAACGTTACGCGCTGATGTCGATCCACAAGACTCGCGGCCTCCGCGAACTGAACACCTCGCGAGAGCGACGAGGTGACCCAGCTCTGCCTTACATCCTCTGCGTGATTGACGAGCTCGCCGATTTGATGATGGTCGCTCCGGCCGAGGTGGAGGACTCGATCATTCGCCTGGCTCAGAAGGCGCGCGCAGTAGGTATCCACCTGGTGCTTGCTACGCAGAGCCCCCGAGTAGATGTAATCACGGGAATGATTAAAGCGAATGTGCCCTCCCGGGTTGCGTTCTCTGTCTCGTCGCAGACCGATTCAAGGGTGATCCTTGATCAGAACGGCGCCGAGACGCTCCTCGGACAGGGGGACATGCTGTTCGCCCCTGTTGGCACATCGAATCCACAGAGAATTCAGGGAGCATTCTTGGATGAGGAACAGGTAGGTGCGATCTGCGATCACTGGCGAAAGCAGGGCGAGCCCGCCTTCCAAGAGGAACTGCTTGAGGAGGTAATTCCCGAGGCTGCCTCAAAGGACGAGCAGCCTGGCTTTGATCCAGATGAGGACTCAATGCTGGTCGAGGCAATCACTCTTGCGGCAGAGATGCAGACTGCCTCAACGAGCATGATTCAGAGGCGTCTGCGAGTGGGCTATACGCGAGCAGGTCGCTTGATTGACATGCTCGAGCGACGCGGGATTATTTCTGGATATGAGGGATCGAAGCCGCGACAGGTGCTGATTACAGAGGCTGATCTCCCGCGCGTACTGGCTCAACTTGAAGCCCGTGAACCGGCTCAGGCCGCGCTTGATTTATCTAGTGACGACGACTGATCAGCTCGCGCCGCTAGCCTCTCACGCATGACTGACATCGGTTCAACGCTTCGTGAGGCACGCCTCAAGCAGGGGATAGACATCTCCGACGTTGAATCAGAGACGAAGATCCGCGCAAAGTTCCTGCGAGCTCTCGAAAACGAAGAGTGGGCGTTAGTTGGTAACGACACTTACGTAAGAGTCTTCATTCGTACTTATGCAGAGTGCCTTGGCATCGATTCAACGCCGCTTCTAGAGGCTTATGTGATCGACGGGTCTTCGCCATCGATAGTCGCACGCAGCCAATCAGCTGCCCGGGCGGATCGACGACAGCGCACTCACAGGATCCGCAATGGACTAATTGGAGTTGCCTTAATCGTTGCCCTAATTGTTGCTGTAATCCTCATTGGAAATGGAGGCACAAATTGAAGGTACGCGCAGGGATCCTAGTTACCGGAACTGAGGTACTGACAGGGATCATCACCGACCGAAACGGACCGTGGCTCTCAGAACAACTCCGTTCGATGGGGATTGAGCCGGCGCAAATTACTGTCGTTGCTGATCGCCCCGATGACATAACCGCGGCGCTCGCTGCGATGAAACAGATGGGCTGCCAACTTGTCATTACAAGCGGCGGGCTTGGCCCGACAGCCGATGACCTCACAGCAGCAGTTATTGGAAGCTTCCAAGGACGTCCTCTTGCGCTAGATAGCGAGGTCGAAGCGGTGATTGAGGCAATTCTCGCTCCGCTTGCCGATCGCTGGCCGAATCTTGACCACGACGCTGTGATGGCGGCTAATCGCAAACAGGCAATGGTTCCCGCCGGTGCGACGGTCCTCAATCCTGTTGGCACGGCACCGGGACTTATTGTCCCGCCAAGTGAAGGGTCTGATGGACCAACAATCGTTGTGTTGCCCGGTCCGCCACGTGAACTAAAGCCAATGTGGGCCGATGCAATTGAGACTCCGGCCTTCAAGGCGGCTGTTGTCGGCGCTGGGAGCTATCGGCGGTCGATGATGAGACTGTTTGGAATGCCTGAATCGGAACTCGCACTGACGCTCAGAAACATTGAGGAGCAGGGGATCGATCTAGATGGTCTTGAGATCACAACCTGCCTCCGGCGAGGCGAGATCGAGATCGCGACCACATATTCTCCCGATTTGGAGGCCAATTACCAGAAGTTTGCAGTGGCTATTGAGGCTGCTCATGGAGATCTTCTCTTCTCTCGCGATGAAACAACTATTGACCAGATCGTCGCCCAACTCCTGCAGGGTCATTCGATCGCACTGGCGGAGTCTTGTACTGCTGGAATGCTCACTTCAAGACTGGCTGATGTTCCGGGCTCCTCTGACTATCTCGTTGGAGGGATGATCGTTTACTCGAATGACGCAAAGGTCGAGCTCGCCGGGGTTTCACCTGCGACGCTCGCAGACCACGGGGCCGTTTCAGCCGAAGTTGCCTCTGAGCTCGCTGTCGGGGCCGCTACGCGACTAGGGGCTAGCGTTGGAGTCGCAATAACTGGTGTTGCCGGGCCGGCCGGTGGAAGCGAGGAAAAGCCAGTAGGACTTGTTTGGTTTGCCGTTGCTGTCGATGGACAGGCCGTCTTCTGCCGGAGTGTTCAGCTTCCAGGTGGACGAGCAGACATTCGTGACCGTTCAACAACGGTTGCGATGCACATGATCCGCAAAGCTCTGCAGTCC
>Ga0194055_10000460_pt1 | contig 32711 bp, 28 predicted proteins | sample SepL449m_MetaG_FD_155482 | JGI IMG/M metagenome (GOLD analysis project Ga0194055, IMG submission 155482) | Anoxic zone freshwater microbial communities from boreal shield lake in IISD Experimental Lakes Area, Ontario, Canada - Sep2016-L442-9m | ecosystem: Environmental > Aquatic > Freshwater >... | reverse complement strand
TTGAACTTAATTACAAAAAGTTATTGACTTTTTTTGAAATATATTCTAGAATTTTTTGAACCGAATGCTGTAAGCTTAGGTAATTTTACTTAGTGTAAATCGGAATATATTAATTCAATGAAAACAACTCTGATTTCTTCCGTGGTGTTAGGTTCAGTATTGGCTACAGGTTTTGCCGGCGCAGTTCAGGCTGCAGCTCCTATTAACGGTAGTGTTACCTTACAAACTTTTGGAACTACAACTTATACTGGTTCTAATCTTTCCACTGCCTCTACAATCTCTCTTGGAACTCCAATTCAAACTGGTCAAGGAACCAAAGACTTTTCAAGCGTAACTGCTGGCTCATTTGCTGATTTAAGTTCAACTAATTGGACTGTTGGCTCTACTTTGCCTAGCATTACCATATCTTCTAGCACTATTCCTGCTGACCGATTTATTTTTACTCCTAGTAAAGTCACAACTTCTAGTACCAGTGCTAATGATTTAGTGGTAAATTATGATGGTATTATTGTTGATACTACAGGCGCTCTGCCCAATGACTCAGCATCTGCTATTTTTTCTTTCACCCAAGCAGGTGGCTTTGGTAATGTAGTGAGTTTTTCTGCCACAGTGACTGCTCCTTCTGTCAATGTTCCAGAGCCTATGACAACTGCTGGAGGCGCATTGGCGCTTGGACTGGGAATGTTGATTAGAAAAAAAGTTCGTTCTACCAAATAGCCAATTAGTTTATATTTTAATTTTTAGCAGCCTGTTATTTGGGCTGCTTTTTGCCTTAAATCTAAAATATAAAGATATTGGGATATGATCAGATGGATTTCGATTTTTCATTCCCTGCAGAAATGTCTGAGCTAAAGATCAATGGGCGTTATAACATCCAAAAAAGATTATCCGGTAGAGTAGGATGTTCTGTTTATATAGCCGAGGATACATATAGATTCAATGAGCTGTGCGTATTACAAGAATACCCCAGTAACTATGGAGCTCTGCAACAATCTGCCAAGATCCTATATCAACTAGAGCATCCACAAATAGCCCGATTTAGAGAATATTTTAAGGGCTTTAGAGAAGCAAGAGAGTATGGCTATCTAGTTGAAGATTATGTAGATGGTCTGAACTACGCTGAGCTCGCTCAACTATACCGCAACCAAGAAAATCAACTCACTGAACAGGAAGTTCTAGAAAAAATTAAAGAGGTTTTATTGGTTTTAGATTTTCTCCATCAAAAAGGCATAGCCTATGGAGATCTCAATTCAACCAACTTAATTGAAGATAGCGAGCAGCAAAAGCCAGTGCTTATAAACTTTGCCAATGCTCGCCTAGATCCCAGAGAGTGCGCTCAAGATATCGTTAATTTGGCAGAGGTAGCCAATTCCTTTTTAGAAGATGAACCATCTGCTCAAGTCTCAAGCCTACTTACAAGTATGCGCCAAGGAGAATTTTCCTCAGCTGGTTCTCTTTTAAAGAGCATAGAGAGCTTGAATATAGACCATCAGCCCGCAACAAGCCAAACAGTAGTTATTGCTCCTGCTAAAAAAACAAATAGAATCAATCCTCTTTTTGGTTGTCTAGGAAAGCTTGCTCTGGTGCTGGGATTGAGTTTAGGTGCAGGAAGACTTGGTTGGATGGCCGGCAAGTCATGGCTTAACAGTCACAATAACTTGCCCGCACCTGAGAATTCTTCAAGCCCTAGCCCGACTACTACTATTGATAGCCAAGTTCGGCAGCGCCTATTGGGTCTGAAAATCTCGGATCAGAGCTTTTTTAACTCCTTGGTGGATCAGGTTTTTAATAGCCGTTTTCCAGAGCAAAAAAATAAAACTAGAGATAGCATTGCTCAAAAACAATGGGATGAACTGGCCAATGAAATATTGGATCATCTAAGTACTCTAAAGCCCCAAGCGCTCGACAATCTAGGTAAATACAGCCCTAGTGATCTTTCCCGTTGGTCTTTAGATGTCAATCAGCTGCACCTAAGTAGTAGATCTTTGCTTAATTTAGCCGATGGGCAATATAGCAAATGGTTCGCTAGCCTAGATTTTCAAGGACAACCTTCTGAACAAGTCAGATATGCTTTAATCTATTCTCAATTGCTCTCATTAAAAGCCGGGGAAAATTATCAAAGATTAAATTCCCTACCGAGCCAGTTACAAGGAACTCTCCAGCCAGGACAAGGACAAGCCTATACTATACGTCTAACTCAAGGAAAACAAGTACAATTCAATCTAGAACCCAACAGTGATATCCAACTTTCTATCTATAGCCCAACAGGCAAGAATAATCTACTAGAGAGCTCTTCTAAAGGCCAATGGTCTGGAGCACTTCCAGAGACTGGCTACTATGAGATTATTTTGAGCTCCCAAGGCAAAGAACTGATAAACTATCAACTCGAAGTTAATTGAATTGAAATAACAGTTGTTCAATTTCGCTAGCTGGCAATGGCTTGGAAAAAAAGTAACCCTGACCAAATTCGCAGCCTAATTTTTCGAGCCATTTGAGTTGTTGATTTGTTTCAATTCCTTCAGCTATAACTGCTACACCGAGTTGGTTACTCAGGTTAATAATAGTATTGACAACTTGATAATCCCGATTTTCCTGGGCCATGCGAGAAACAAAAGAGCGGTCAATCTTCAAATAATCAGCTGGCAAAAGATGAAGATACTTCAAAGAGGAATAGCCAGTTCCAAAATCATCAATACTGATATGTATATTCTTTTCTCTTAACTGGTTGAGCAAATCAATTGTTTTATGAATATTATCTATTAACATACTCTCGGTAATTTCCAATGTTATGCAATCGCCTGATAGTCCAGTTTTTGATAGAGAGCTTTCGATACTGCTGAGCAAATTGGCAGCTCGCAGATCCTGCACGGAGAGATTGACACTTATTTTTAAGGGAAAATGCTCAGGAAATCTATTTCTCCAATCGGACAACTGTCTACATGATTCATTGATTACCCAATCATCTAGGCGCAAAATCAGACCAGTTTCTTCGGTTATAGGAATAAATTCTGAAGGCAATATCAATCCACGAGTTGGATGTTGCCAACGAACCAAAGCCTCAAAGCCTACTAATTGTTTCTTAAATATATCCATTATGGGCTGATAATGGAGTACAAATTCATCTCTTTCAAAGGCTTTACGTAGCTGCGTTTCTAAGTTCAATCTATTGACAGCCTGGGTATGCATCCGAGCATCAAATACCCTATAAGTTGCCTTACCTTCTGATTTAGCATGATATAGAGCAATATCAGCATCTCTAATTAAATCATTTGCCTTTTTATAGTGAGAATTGCCAAAGACCAAACCTATACTAGTAGTTATAAAGACTTCTTGTCCGTTGATCACTGTAGAAGTTTGGAATTGATGGAGTATTTTCTGAACAACTTGTAGAACATCTTCATCTCCAGCAATATCCTCTAGTAGTATTACAAACTCATCTCCACCAATTCTGGCAATTAAATCTGTAGGCTTGAGATAGGATTGCAACTTTTGAGCAACATTTTGCAGCAGTTGATCTCCAAACAAATGTCCAAGGCTATCGTTGATAACCTTAAAGCGATCTAAATCTAAAAATAAAACAGCATATTGATAACTCTCAGATACGCTTGCTTTAGCAATAGCCACTTCTAGAGTTTTAATTAAAAGGGTACGATTAGCTAGAGAAGTTAAAGGATCGTGCAATGAGTTATAGAGGAGATTCTTTTGAGCTTCTTTGCGCTCGGTTATATCAGTGATGGTTCCCACAAAACCAGTCATCTGCCTATGTTCATTGCGCTCGAGGACTGATTGACCAATCACCCAGATTGTATTATCTTTTGATCCTAGAAAGCGACATTCCAAACTAAGTGGAACAGTCCCTATTTTGGTCGCATCATACCACTGCCTGGCAACAGTGATGCGGTCCTCTGGATGTATACCATTGAGCCAACCCAAACCTTCCGACTCATCGGCGCTCATTCCAGTGATATAGGACCAGTGGTCATTGACATAGAGACAATGACCATCTAGATCAAGGCGAAATATACCTACTGGAACAACAGAAGCTAAACTGGCATAACGGTTTTCACTTTCTTTGAGAGAAGCTTCCACCTTTTCTTTTTCTAAAGCGGCCTGTCTTTCTAGGGAAGTTTGGAGAAGATCATAGTGTTGCTTAATACGCAACATAGAATTGACCCTAGCTCGCAGTTCAATTTTGTTGATTGGCTTAGTGATAAAATCATCAGCCCCAGCATCAAAACATTGAGCTAGATCCTCTTTTCTATTAAGAGCCGTGACTATTATTATGGGCACCATGCGCCATTTTTCTATTGCTTTAATCTGTCTGCATATTTCTATGCCATTGATTCCTGGCATCATTACATCCAGAAGAATCACATCGGGTTGGATAAGTTCAAGGGATTGAATTGCCTCAGAGCCATTAGAGGAATAGTTCAAATCATAAGACTTGTCAAACAGGAGCGCTTCAATCACATCAAAGTTATGTGGCTCATCATCAACAACAAGGATTGAAGGTAGCACCATCAAACTAACTCCCCTGCATTAAAGTATGTTTAATGATTCTTGATAATTGAGCAAGCTTGAGAGGTTTGCTAAGAATAACCATATTGATCCAGAATAGGCAGAAAGTCTAAAAAAAGCACGATCATTTTGGACTATAAGCAGACCAGCTTGCTGATTGATTGCGTTAGGATGGTTCAACCCAAAGGCCATCAGATTTAATTAGGTTAATCAACTCTTCAACCCCATCATCTTGGGGTACTTTTTTAATCTCTTCCCTACCACGATAAAGGGAGATATAGCCAGGCTGCTTACCGACATAGCCATAGTCAGCATCAGCCATTTCTCCAGGCCCATTGACAATACAGCCCATAACAGCAATATCCAAACCAGTTAGATGTTTGGTTGCCTCTCTAACTTTATGGAGGACTTCTTCCAAGTTAAATAAAGTACGGCCACAAGAGGGGCAAGCGACATACTCAACCATCGTCTTGCGCAGTCCAAGAGCTTGCAATATTCCATAACAAACAGGGATTTCTTTTTCAGGCGACTCTGTCAAAGATACGCGAATAGTATCACCAATTCCACTTGCCAATAGAGTAGCAATCCCCGCAGTTGATTTAATTCTGCCATATTCTCCATCCCCTGCTTCTGTTACACCTAGATGAAGAGGATACTGCATACCTAATTGGTCCATCTTTTGAACCATTAACTGATTAGCTGCCACCATCACCGGTACTCTTGAAGCTTTCATGGAGATAACAATATTGTGAAAGTCCAAAGACTCACAAATTCTAATTACTTCGAGGGCAGATTCGACCATTCCTTCTGGTGTATCTCCGTAAGTAAAGAGCATTCTCTCTGCTAGAGAACCATGGTTAACCCCAATGCGCATTGCTTTACCTTGATCTCTAAGCGAAATAACCAGAGGCTCTAGGGTTTGCCTGATTTTTTCTCCAACTTCCTCAAACTCTGATTGGGTAAATTCACTGCGATCTGCTTTGGGCTTTTCAAATACATATAAGCCAGGGTTAATCCTCACCTTGTCTACATGTTTAGCGACCTCTAGTGCTATTTTCATTCCATTGTGATGAACATCCGCAACTAGCGGGACTCTTTGATAGGTCTTGATTAAGAGCTCATTAATTTCAGATAAAGCCTTGGCATGAGCCATACTAGGTACTGTAACTCTAACTATTTCACAGCCTAATTGATGCAGACGGATGATTGCCGAGACTGAACCTGAAATATCTAAAGTATCTTCATTGATCATCGATTGGACAACCACTGGATGAGCACCACCAATGATTACTGAACCAACTTTTACTGGCAAGGTTGTCCGTCTTTTAATTATTGTATCGGGAGTTTTAGCTAATGTCTGCATGGTTCAATAGTAAAAATTTTGATGTTATGGGGAAGTAGAAGTGACAGCGTTGTTATTATCAATTGCCTGCTTCTGTTGCTTTTTAAACTGTTCAGCAGCAGAGGTTATCCCTTGCTGAGAGTCACTGTTAAAATCATCCGCATTGCGACCAGGAGCAAGGTTCATTTTATGGAGCATGTCCATTGGATTGAGTCCTTGTCCAAAAGAATCATGCATTGGATCTTTTTGATTACTTTGATAAGTACTGGTATCAGAATTAGAATCTAGCGGCAGAGAAAAAGCGGCAAAATCTAAGGCAAACAAGAAAAAAAGACAAGTAGTAAGTGTGCGTACAATTTTCATATACTCTAAGCAAATCGACGACGTAATAGAGGTTGAATAGCAAAAAGAATCAATAAATCAAACAGCAAAAGTATAGCCATGACAGTAATAAAGTTAAAACTCAACCAGGGAGTTTGCAGCACAATGTCGGTTAAATTCCAATTTTGATGGCTATATATATGACGAATAGGCTCAATTGCATAGGTTAGAGGATTAAAGAGAACCACGACCTTGAGCCAATCAGCCATAAAGGACATAGGAGCAAGAGCAGTGCTAGCAAAAAGCAGAGGGAGATTGGCTACAAAGATCACAGCTATTAGTTCAATATGCCCAGGTAGGGCAAAGGCAAGTCCCAAACTCAAAGCAGTCACCCCTAGAACTATTAAAAGTACAATTGTAGCAATCATCAAAAGACCTACCAACTTGGGCAGACCTGCTCCAAATAAGCTGCTGGCAAGCACGATCACCGCTGTCTGAATGAAAGTCAGAGCAACGATATATAGGGTAGAAGATGCCACAATCGAGTAACGACTTGAAAGTGGCGCTACTAAAAGACGATTGAGAAAGCCAAATTCACGATCAAACATGATCGGTAAACCAGCGTTTAAGGCAGCAGAAAAAGCAGTAAATATTATAATTCCAGGAGCGAGAAACTTGGCATAGTTCAGATCAACGCCAAAAAGACCCTTGGGTGTTTTTTCAAAGAGCGCGCCGAATAGCAATAACCACATAAAAGGCTGAATTATTCCAGCAATTAAGGTAGAGGGACGACGACGCAGCTGAATAAATAGCCTTTTAGTCATAGCGAGAGTCTCTTGCCAAAAGTCAGCAAACTCATTGCTGCTTGGAACAAAAGAAACATTAGGTGTCGTTGTTTTTGGGGAAGTAGTTATCATCTTGGACTGGTATAAGATGGATTTTGTATAACAGAAGTAGTATAAGGATTGGCTAGATCTCGAGTTCTTACAGGTAATGAATGGTCTTGCCTATCCATTACGTCTTTAGTGAGAATCTCTACAGTTTGGGCATCTTGAGTAATTTGATTTTCCGGATAGCTTCCTGGCCAACTGCGCCAGCCAAAAATTATATTGGCTTGACCGGAGATACTAGTAATGTCATAAAAAGTACCAGAACTATTGTTGATGGCACGATTAAAAAGGTCATTGATAGGCTCTACAGCTTGAGCTCTGGCAGAAACAACCATCAATGTACTAAAAAAAGCAGAGGCGACCAAGTTTCTAAGCATAGCTATCTTTGCTAGTATAAGATCTGCAAATCCATTGTAACCTAGTTTCCAATCACAGCAATGTCAACCAATTTTCTTACCACATCTTCCGATGCTCAAGTGCGCGAATTCTTGCTTAATTTGTTGATTGAACATGCTTATAAAACTGGTGATTTTTTGCTATCTTCCGGTGGACGTAGTTCCTATTACATAAATTGCAAATTGGTCACCCTTCAAGGACAAGGAGCTTTGGCAATTGGCAGACTTTTATTTTCTTATTTACCAGCAGATACTCAGGCCGTTGCAGGGCTGACCCTAGGGGCAGATCCTTTAGTTACCTCGGTAAGTATTGTCTCTGCCTGGGAAAATCGTCCAGTAGATGCTTTGATTGTCCGTAAGGAAGCCAAAGGACATGGTACGAGTGCCTATATTGAAGGACCTTCTCTGGCGGCAGATTCTAAGGTAGTCGTTTTAGAAGATGTTGTTACTACAGGAAAATCAGCTTATCTGGCAGTTGAAAGACTAAGATCAGCTGGCTATCAGGTATCTCAAGTGATTGCCCTGGTAGATCGCCAAGAAGGTGGCAGAGAATTTTATCAACAAAAGGGCTTGGATTTTCAATCGGTTTTTACCATAGAAGATCTACAAAAAGCAGCTTGTTGTAAATCAGAAGACAACCAATCATAGTATTCAGGGTAGATCGGTAAGCGAGGTTTCAATAGCCAACCTGCACTTTGCAAAGTTTCCTGGAGTAATTGCAGTGGCATATGTTGGTAGGTTGGATTTACTTCATCAATTGGGCCAATACCTCCAAGATCTCTTGCTCCTGCCTCCAAACAGGCCAGAAGAATTTTAGGGGTAGTCACTAAATTAGGTGGGATCTGGATAGTGATCTGATTTGGTAAAATTTGCCGAGCATTTTTTACTATATCTGGCAACAAATTAAGATCAAAAGCTCTACCTTGGGAAGATTGGGGACTAAAGGGCTGTAGGATCACCTCTTGAATATGTCCCCATTTACGCCAGATACTAGCGATGGCTTCTAAGCTTGCCCACCAAGAATCCTGGTTTTCTCCGATACCGAGTAGCAACCCTGTAGTAAAAGGGATTCTTAGCTCGCCAGAGAGATCTAATTGTTCTAATCTCAACTGAACTTTTTTACTTGGCGCATAGCGATGAACTGTGGATTCCAAATTTTGGCTAACCTGCTCTAGCATCAACCCCATAGAAAGGTTAACTTTGGCTAATTGGCTCATTTCCGCTTTACTCAATGGGCCTACATTAGTATGTGGCAGATATCCCTGTTGCAAAGACAATTTAGAAAGTTCATAGATTCTGGTAAACCAATTTTCTCTAGCAGGAGATTGAGGATGAACTTCACCACTGAGAATCAAAATTTCTATCACTGATTCCCTATCGAGGAGATTTAACTGATCTTGGGCCTGTTTTGTGGTTATTAGAGAGCCTTTGCCAGGATCTACGCGGAAATTACAATAGCTACATCTATTGAAGCATTCATAGGTAGGCACAAGAGTGTAAGAAGGGCTATAGGTTATTTCTCTAGTCACAGTGAGATCATTTCATTAGGATAAATTCTTGCTCCATATTATCAATACGGGCATAGGGAGCCAACGCCGCCAGAATTTCACTACCATAGCTACGAAGAGAAACCCTAACATCTAAAAGGGCAATAGTGCTATTTGACTCTCGCATAGGGATTACTGCTCTTTGTAAAATTTTTAAAGTTTCAGGCAAAAGATACAATCTAAACCAGTCTTGTTTTTGTTTTTTATAGTAAGAGATCTGGGCTGCTACTAGTGGGTTTTCTGGTGAGGGAATCGGGAGGGTGGCCATAATTAATAGGCTAGGCACTGGAAAGCTTTTTTGATTAGAGATCCAAAAGGACCAACTGGTAAATAGAATACCTCCTTCGGCTTGAACATCTAAGTTTTCAACCATTACCCTTGAACCATATTCAGCCGCCAAGATAGAGGCTATTTGAGCTTTTAGTGGAACATCTTCAACCAGAATCACCAAAAGTTTTTTATTGATCGCAGTCAATTTAACCAAGTGCCATATTTCCTGGAGTAAAGCATTTTGAAATTCAGGAGTATTAGGCAAAGGTAGCCATTTTGGAGTATACAAGTTGATTTGATCTGTTAGTCGGCTAGGGCAGAAATTTACAGTCAAAACATCTTCTAATCTCAAAGACGCTCGGTAAAAATTTGCATCTTTTTGCGGATCTAGAAAACCACTGATTAAGACAATTGGCTGTTGCTTGAGAATTTCACCCAAGATAGAACAAACATATAGTGAGGTTGTCTGTAAAGTAAAATGGCCACTAGTACGATCTACAATAGTGCTAACTGTCTGATTGCTTGATTGAGCATGCATCTGGAATTTTTGCCAAATATCTGGCAAAGGTCTCAATGATTGTAAATAAATCAGCAGCTCCATAAAATGGCGATATTCCATATCCTCAAAAAGGTAACAATTGTAGGGATTTTCAGGATGGGTAAAAATGCCGTGGGTTAACTTGGCCCTGATATTTTGGATCAGCTCTTGCTCTTGTGGAAAAAGTTCCAACAAAATGAGCCATTCTTTTGGAGTGATTTGAAGGGTGAGTATTTCCCTGAGATAATCCTCCAGTTGATCTGCTTGGTCAATGATAGTCAAAATATTAGGTTGGAGATTGACTATTGCCTTTTCTAACCAATCTCGAGTTGAAGTAATGATTACTCCTTGCTCAAATTGACCAAGATCTTTAGAAATAGGCTTGTCAATCGGCAAATCTTTACGCAATTGGGGCAGAACAACCTCAATCAACCAACTTTGAGTATAGTTCGGAACCACCAAACAGACAGACTCAGAGCTCATTAAAGCTGGAGCAAGGTAGCTCAGACAATAGCGAGAAACACTACTACCAGTTTGAATCAAGGCAGAGCGCTTCAAACGCAAAGAACGAGAAACTAGACGAGCCATGGTTAAATGGTGTGGCCAAGAAGATGAGCCCTTCTGTTGCCGCAAGAAATCTTTTAACCATTGGTGAACTTCTGTCTCTAATAATTTCATCTGAATCTAAGCAGTAAAATCCAATCTATTCTAGCGAAGTAGTTTGCTTAGAGAAAAGCTCAACTAATTTTTTGGCTTCTGTGGTTATATTATGCTCCCTTAAAACATCAAGATAACCTCTTTGCCCCATCTCTGTTAGTTCTTCTAGAGGAAGTGTCAGTACTTTTTGAATTGCCTCTGCCAGAGCATCAGAATCACCTGCTGGAACCAAAAAACCAGAATAATCAGGCTTAACCAGCTCGGGTATACCTGCTATATAAGTACTAATAACAGGTCTTCTCAAAGCCAACGCTTCCATCAATACTACAGGTAGACCTTCAGCAAAACTTGGCAGAACCAAGCAGCGAGATTCTAGAATATATTGCTTGACCTGCGCTTCGCTGGCCCATCCAGTGATTTTAATTTGCTCTACTAATTGATATTTGCTAATCAAATCTTCTATCTCAGCTCGCATAGGCCCATCTCCGACCAAGATAAGCTCACAAAATACACCTTTTAACTTGAGTTGATAGATAGCCTCAATCAAAAGTAATTGTCCTTTTTGAGGGGCAAGACGGCCTACAGATACTAATTTTGGTGTATCTTGAATAGGCTTTGGTAAATCACTCCAGAATTGATCTCCCAATCCACAATGTACTACTGCTATTTTTGACCAGTCTTTCAGTTCACTCCAGCGGTAGAGTTGACTTTTGCCATAGGAAGAGATCGCGACTACAAAAAGCGCATGTTTGATTTTTTCGGGCAGTGCAATATCAACTACTTTATCGAATTCCTCAGGTCCATGTACAGTAAAACTATAGCTTGGTCCCCCTAAGTGATGACACAAAAGAGCAACAGTGGCTGGGTTAGTCCCAAAGTGGGCATGTATATGATCTATTTGCTCTTGGCTAGACCAAAACTTTAGAACCGCGGCCTCAAGCAAATAAATCAAGTGACGCAAAACCCCCCTTTCTGAATGCCAACCCATTGCTAAGGCCACAGCCAAAGAGCTAAGTAATTTGAATGGATTAGTCAAAATTTGCAATATACTCTTTGCAAAAATTAGTCCATTTGCTTGCAAAATTACCTTAGTGCTGCTAAGCTCTTTTTGATCAGCGGGGTCAACCAATCCCTCAGCACTTTTGCGGATAGAAACTCTTAGTATTTGTACTCCGGCATTTTCCAATGCCTCTATCTCACGGCGGATAAAACTATGACTGACCTTTGGGTACTGGTTAATTAGGTAAATTATTCTCATAGATAGAGATGTTAGTTTGTTAGAATGGGTAGTTACATTAGAGATTATGACGGATTTTATTTGGGGAATGTTGTCCCAATAGGCTGCCAATATTTGGTGTTTTTTAGAGAGTATATTAAATTATGAAACTCAGAGAGTACTCAGCTAGTAATATAGATTTAGAAAATGAAACCGATGTTGATGGTGGCATTGATATAGGAGAATCTCCCAAATCTATTCCACCTTTTAACTTTGCGGTATTAGTCAATACAATAAAAAGAAAAGCCCCTTTAATAGGTTTAACGACTGGACTGGCAGCCATCCTAGGTCTAGGCGCGTCTTTTTTTATGAAGGAAACTTATAAAGGAAACTTTTATCTTCTGGTTGAGCCTGTCAGTACAGCAGGCAAGTACACAAGTCCTGATGCCATTGCCAGAGGTGAAACCAGCGATAATAATAATGCTCCTTCGATGGATTATCCAACCAATCTAGTCTTTTTGAAAAGTCCAGGTATGAGCGAGCGCATAGCTCAAGAGATTACCAAAAAATATCCAAACAAGTCATTTCCAAAAGTTTGGTTAGATATCAGAGAGAATTTGAAAGTTGACCGCATAGGGGATACTGCCAGAGATGCTACTAAAATATTCGAAGTTACCTATCAAGGACATGACCCTGAAATGGTGCAAAAGACTTTAGAAGCTAGCGCGGAGGCTTTTATCAAATATAGCGAAGAGGATCGCAGAACTAGCATCAGATCTGGTATTGACTTTATTGATAAGCAGATTCCCAGATTAGAAAAGATATTGACAGATTTAGAGAGGCAAAGACAAAAGATACGCGAAGATAATAATTTGATCGACCCTTCCTTGCAGGGTGAACAAATTAACAAAAATCTAGGTTCAATCAATGCCCAAATTACCGAAGCGCAAATTAGCTTAAATCAGGCACAAATTCTTTATAACCAATTGAGCCGGCAGCTTAAATTTACACCTCAAGAAGCTTTAGTAGCTTCCAATATCAGCGAAGACCCCGTCTATTCTACCTTGCTCAAACAACTTAAAGACGTCCAAACCCAACTAGCTCTTGTTTCAGCAGATTTAACTCCAGGCCATCCACAAATAATCTCCCTCAAAGCCAAAGAAAAAAATCTCAAAAATCTGCTCAAACAAAGAATGGGTGAATCTTTGGCGCAAAACTACTCTCCCAAAAGTAACAATCCTTCAGTTCTGGCTTTCCAAGGCAGACAGAGAATGGAATTGATCTCACAGCTGATTAATGCTGATAACAAGATCCAGGTATCGAAAAATATTTTGAAGGTTCTCAACAATTCTAAAATTGGTCTTGAGAAGCAGTCTAAATCGATTCCAGCAATCATCAACAGATACAATCAGCTAGATACAGATATCAATATCAATAAACAAGTTCTCAATAAGCTATTGGTGCAGAAAGAGACTCTGCAAGTCCAAGGAGCTCAAGATTTACCATGGCAGATAATCTCTAAGCCTCAAGTGCCAATTGGGGCTAATGGACAACCTATCTCTGAAGGATCTTTACTTAAAAAAATCTTACCTTTGAGCATATTCTCTGGAGCATTACTTGGTCTGATTTTAGCGATTGCTCTTGAAAAGCGTAAAAATGTTTTCCAAACTGCTGAAGATCTTAAACTAACTCTGGATATGCCTCTTCTAGGTGAAATTCCTCAATTGATAGAAGAAGATCTGGAAAATAACAATATAGTCTTGAAGAAACCATTTGAGTATTTATATTCTAGTATTGACATTCTGTATCGAGATCCTAAGGTTCACTCGTTTGTTGTTCGAGCTATTGATGATCAAGATGGACAAGATTTATTGGCTCTGAATTTAGCCAAAATAGCAGCATCAACGGGAAAAAAAGTGCTTCTGGTAGATGCAGACTTAGAAAATGGCAAGCTTCACAATGAGCTAGATCTCAACAACAAGATCGGATTATCTGAGATTCTCACAGAGAATAAAAACTTGAGCGAAGCTATCCAAAAATGCAAAAAATATGAATCTTTGGATTTTATTTCCTGTGGTAATACAAGATCCTGGGCGACTAATCCTTTGATGTCCTCTAAAATAAATGAGCTAATCAAGGAACTTGAGACAATCTATGATCTAGTAATTTACACTCCCTCTGTCTACTACGATCTAGCCGAAATAGGTAATTTAGTCTACGGAACAGACGGTCTATTGCTGGCAGTAAGAGTCGCTCAGACCCCTGAATCTAAAGTCAAGCAGGTTGTCAACCATTTAAGAAGCCAAAGATTACCGGTTCTAGGTGTAGTAGCCCTAGATGTACCTCGTGAAGAAATACAAAGTTCTACTTTTTCCTCTTCTCCAGGCCAGCTAGTCCAAGCGAATCAATATGGATCGAGCAATCTTCCCCAAGATCTTCCAGGTTCTCACAAGTATAAGTAGCCAGACATTGTTTGGGAAAAGTAACAATCCGCAAATCGTACTGATACTCTCTGGCAACAGCTCCAATATGGTTGAGATAGCTATAGCGCTGCGCGTAGTCTAATAATGCCCATAACTGACGATTTACGGCTAAGTCAATTCTTTTTTCTTCGGGGTAGGCTGCCCAGCGCTCGGCAAACTGACCGTAAAAAGGATCAAACTGTTCTATAGCCCACCAAAGACTAGGTATAGTCAAATTTTCTATAGAAACTGTTTCGTTGGTTATTGCATTGCTTGGAATTTGCTTAAATCTGGTCTTTATAGGAACTTCACAGAGTTTTTCAGCAGATGTCTGCGCCCTAGCTTCTCTAGAGCAATAAATAAAAAGTAGGCTGATTAACAATAGACTTTTAAACATTAATCCTCTTGCCAAAGACGACGGCCACCCTTATCTTGAACAAACCGATGATGTGCATCAAATAAAAGAGAGGGAATATTTAGTTTCTCAGGACAACGGGGGAGACAATCGCCGCATTCGCTGCAATTAATTGCTTTTCTACCAGCAAACCAATGGCCAGCATTTTCAAACATAGCATAGCGATATTGGGCGAATCTATCCATATTGTAGGCTAAGGCAAGATTTCTCAGACGCAAAACCTCAGGAATATTGATATCCTCAGGACAGGGAAGACATTGATAGCATTGCTTGCAAAGCTCCGAGCCCAAGCTCACGTTCATTCTATTGTTGAGTTGCTCATAAATTTCTTGGCGAGAGTTTGTCAATTGTTCAAAGAGCGAAGAGGGAATAATCATCTCTTGGGAGTTAGCAGGTCCTATACTCAAAGTAGAGATACAAGGATCTTCTAAAAGAAATAAATAGTTAAGCTCTAGCGGCGAAAGTGGCTTGGTTATATGTTGCAATAGTTCCGGGCTCTGATGTAGCATACCGCCTTTATCTGCCGGTGAAATAATAAATACCCCAAGATCTTTGCTTTGAGCTTGGAGTATTGCTGGTCTATTATGTTGAAAAAAGTAATAGTAATGTAGATTGACAAAGGAGAAGTAACCAGTATCAATAGCACAAGATATCAAATCCAATGGGCCATGGGTTGAAAAACCAAGATGACGAAAAAGTCCCTCAGCCCGCAAAGATTCAAGCATAGGCCAATTTTGACTGACCCATTCTAGATGTTGCCACTGATTGATACCATGGATAGCCAAACAGTCCAAATAATCTATTTGCAACTGAGCTAACGATTCTTCTAAAAAAGATCTAAATTTACTAGATTGGCAAACTGGCGAAATTTTACTGGTAAGGTAAAAACTCTCTCTCTGATATCCTAAATCTTTTAAGGCCTGACCAAGATAAACTTGACTGTTGCCATAGGCTCTAGCTGTCTCTATATGGTTGATACCCAAACTAAAAGCTTTGGCTACAGTCTGAGCTAAAGTTTGAGGATCACTTAAGGCCCGCATTGTACCAAGAGAAAAAACCGAAAGATTTAAATCAGTTTGGCCAAAGCGTCGATATAACATCTAAGCTCTAATCTAAACCCTGCTGAGTTGAGAAATCTTCTGGTCGTAAATTGGAGATAAACTCTCTAAAGGCTTTTCTTTCTTCTTCATCGGCCTCTCTATCAACTGGAATAGACGCATCAGCTATGACCTCTTCCATCACCCAAATAGGTGTATTAGTTCGTAAGGCTATAGCAATGGCATCACTAGGACGGCAATCTACTTCTTTGGTTATCTCACCTTTAGATAGACAGAGAATTGCATAGAAGGTGCTATCTTGGAGAGCGTGGATGATCACCTTATCTAGATTCATCTCTGAAATTTGTAACAGATTGACAATCAGATCATGGGTGAGCGGCCTTATAGGTTTTTGTTCCTCTAGGGCAGCAATAATTGCTTTGGCTTGATCCTGTGCGATAAAAATCGGCAGAGCGCGACGTTCTGATGAATCTTTAAGAAGAACTATCGGGCTACGAGTGGTGGCATCTAAGGCTATTCCGGCAACTTTCATTTCTATCATGGGTCTATATGCGGTCGATGAGGAGAGAATAGGGTTGGCTAATTACTGAATTCTAGAAACTCACATTGAACTATGTTTACAGGATTAATACAAGAGCTCGGCTCAATAGACTTTTTAGGAAACTACCTCTTCACTATTACACCCAAGGGTTCTACCAATATTATCTCAGACTTGGCAATCGGAGACAGCGTTGCTGTAGATGGAGTTTGCCTGACGGTGGAGGAATTTGTCACTAATGGCTTTATAGTCACTGCCTCACCTGAAACCCTCAAGCGTTCAACTCTAGGTAATTACCACAAAACCACTTCCTATGTTAACCTAGAAAGCTCTCTCAAAGTCGGCAGTAAAGTAGGTGGGCATTTTGTGACAGGACATGTCGATGGACTTGGTTCTTTGGTAGCATCAATCAACAAGGCTACATCTTGGGAAATGACATTTAAAGCAAATGAGAGGGAAAACATCTCTCGCTATGTTGTTTCTAAAGGCAGTATTGCCATCAATGGAGTGAGCTTAACCATTGCCCAATGTGATGCTAAAGGAGATTGGTTCAAGGTCTCGGTGATACCCCACACTTACCTGACAACCAATCTCCAGTACTTAGAACTAAATCAGTGGGTGAATCTAGAGGCAGATATTTTGAGTAAGTATGTAGAAAAGTTTCTACAAAAAGATACAGACCAAATCACCCCTGATTTTTTACGCGAAAATGGCTATCTTTAGCTGCGGTTATTGTTACTATTAGCTTGAGCTCTCTCCAAAGTATAGATCAAATTATTGAGAGCAAATTGTAAATGTACTCCAGCATCTACCGGGATAGCGCCCTCAGCCGTCAAATGGCGCCATTCAAAATGGAGATGAGGTCCAGTTGCCATTCCAGTACTGCCTACCCTGCCAATTACAGCCCCTTGCTGCACCCACTCACCCAATTGGACAAAGATTTGGGAAAGGTGGCCATAGCGAGATTCTTGAGTTCCTTTTTCATGTAGAAGAGAAACCATCAGTCCGTAGCCATCGCTCCAGCCGGCAGTTTGCACCTGTCCAGGATAGGCAGCAAGAACCAGGGTTCCTTCCGGCGCGGCTATATCTGTTCCGGCATGTAATCTAGTTACACCGGTAATGGGATGAACCCGCCAACCAAAGGCCGAGGAGATAGATCCAGCAATAGCCAAGGGAAACAGTAGTGAGGTTCTGTTGTCTATTTGGGTAGGATTGACAGTAGCTCTATTGTATTGTAGGGGCATAGCTGCCATACCCAATGAATCTAGAGGCGCAGTTTCTAGTCCAGTAGAAGTTGAAGCAATTTCCACATTGGGAGAGATGATTCCTCTTCTAATAAAACGGTCTGGATCTCTAGAGATAAATACTGAGCGCTCTCTATTTGGATTAAACTGCCTAATTGAAGCTATCTCTTCTCTGTTAATTCTATTAGTTCTATTAATTCTACTAGTTTTATTAAGATAATTCTGGGCAATATTACATTGACCTGTGACCATATGTCCATGTTCTATTACCGTCTGACATTGAGAACGACGTTCTGTGATAATTACCTTGGTTGGTGGTTCGTAGGAGTTGGTTTGATAGTCCTTTATATCAAGATATTTATTTTTGCCAGAAACGCTTTTCTCAATTTCGTTGCCCTGAGCAGGTAAAGAATTTTCTGCTTCATGGTCGGCAACTTCGCTAGGATTAGAGGTAATATCTTCAGCCTTGACGGAAGTTGAATTCATTATTCCACTTATTCCAGAGAAAGCTATAGTGCCCATTGTAAAAAGGCTTGACCCAAATAAAAGGTGTTTGCGGGATAATGAGTAACCAAATTTCATAAGCAATTTTTTTTTAAAATTCTTCACAATTAATAATAACCCAGAGAGATCATTCCTGGAGAGCAAGAAATTTCACAACTAGCTCCTGGTGAGGACAAAAATACCCTTAAATTACCCTGTGAATCAACACCAACAACAGTTCCTCTTTGTCCATTAATTTCCACGCTCTTGCCAATACTATCTAGGTGCTCTAGATAAAGCGGTAGGGATCCCTGTATGCCCAGAGAACTATAGGTCTCAATTGCTAAAAATATTGCCTCTATGGTGAGCTCAGTTAGATGATCTAGACTGTTAATAAAAGGATACTGTAGAAGATTAATCCCTTCTGGTGGGGTTTGGTTTTGCCAATTAATGCCAATGCCGATTATAATCTTGGAGCTTTTGGTCTCAATTTTAATACCGCCAAGTTTTTTTCGATCTAGGAGAAGATCGTTTGGCCATTTCAGCTTAACTGGAATATTTTCTCTATTGAAAATTGCTGCCAGAGCCCAACCTGTTATCAAGGTTAAATGCAACAGCTGATCAAGCGATAGGTCAACAGCCAAGGCAACAGACAAATACATACCACCTTTACTTGATTGCCATACTCTTCCCCATTGTCCTTTTCCTGCAGTTTGCTCATCTGCTCTGACAGCTAAGGGTAATTCTAATCCTTGAGCGATTAAAGAGCGAGCAGTAGAATTTGTAGAAGACAAAATACTATAGTGATAAAGGGCGATTTGTTTAGTTAGGTCAATTTTTTTTGGCTGCATTGAGAACCTATCGGGTAGATTGTGAGTCAAAAAAACTAAATCGTTGAATAAGGGTTGATTTTTGTGCCTACTTCCATTTCGCAAACCACCTGGCAATGGCAAAATCGTCAGAATTTTTCTTATCTCACCTGTAGTTTACTGGAAAGATGGGCACATGGTTTTTTTACAAGGGATTTTTACCCAGCCGGACCATCTGATTTAGTACGCCATTTAGATCCTAACGCTTCTGTCAGTCAGCTCAAACAAATACATGGCAATCTAGTTTGGACTCCTAAAGAAATAGAGCAACCGCTAAAGCAAGGAGATGGACTGCTCAGTGATGGTTCTAGCCAGTCGCTGTGGGTAGCAAGCGCTGATTGCACTCCTGCTTTAGTAGGAGATGTCAATACTGGTAGAGTTGGTGCCCTCCATGCCGGTTGGCGAGGAACTTCTAAAAAAATATTGCCAGTAGCCATATCCCGTTTGCTTGCAGATGGTAGCCGTTTGCAGGACTTGCGCGTAGCTTTAGGTCCAGCCATCAGTGGCGAGGTTTACCAGGTAGCTTTAGAAGTAGCCCAAGAAGTTATTGCAAGTTTAGTTTCTTCTGGAAATCCAGAAAAGCTCACTCCTTCGCCTATTTTGAGCGATCTTGAAGTTGGCAAGGTGAGATTGGATGTTCGCTATGTCAATTTTCATCAGATGCTTGATATGGGTTTATTGCCCGAGCAGATTACACTTGCTCCCTACTGTACCTACCAAGATGAATCTTCTTTTTTCTCCTATCGTAGAACTGGCCAAAAGCAAGTTCAATGGTCAGGAATTGTCAGTTTATGATCCAGGAGATTTTGGAGTGGTTGCGCAAATCTAGCCAGCTCAATGTGCAGGAGCGATGGCTATTTTGTGACAATTTTGCCCAAGATAAGACAAATTGGTTTCCAGCGCTGCCCAATGAAAAGGGACATTTAGTTTGGCCGGCTGGCCATCAAGTTCGCTATTTTACCCAAACTCTAACGGTACCTCCTAATCTTGATCTTTTTCCGCTAAAGGGTTTAGCCCTGCGTTTAAAATTGACATGGTGGGCCCAAAGCGCTCAGATTTATCTTGATAACAAGCTCGTTCAAGAAGGCGATCTATTTGATCCAACAGCGCGAATTCTCCTGAGTAATTCAGTCAATCCAGGAGATAGCTTTGAGATACTTGTCAAATTAACTAGCCCTATCCATGATATTGGGGGCTTGATGGAGTCAATTTGTCTCTATGAAGCAGCAGACTATATTGAAGGGGTAGATCCTGGTTTTCTAGCTGACGAGCTTACAGTTTTAAGCAATTATCTAGAAAATTTTGACCAGCAAAACTTGCCACTAGTTGAAAAAGCTTTAGCTCAAATCGACCAAAATGTTCTGGCTGATAGAGAAAAATTTGAGTCTGTAGCATTAACAATACGTGAGCAGCTCAAACCACTAGCAGAGCCCTTAAAGCAGCGCTCTGTTAATCTTTTGGGACATAGCCATTTGGATATGGCTTGGTTATGGAGAGTAGATGAAACCTATCAAGTGGCCCAAAGAACCTTCACTTCGGTTTTAAATCTACAAAAAGACTATAGTGAACTGGTTTTTGGACATTCTACTTCTTGCCTTTACCAATGGCTAGAAGTCAATCAAAATGAGCAATTTCAAGCTATTAAAAATGCTATTAATGCCGGAGTGTGGGAAGTTTTAGGTGGTATGTGGGTAGAACCTGATACTAATTTGCTCCAGGGAGAATCTTTAATTCGGCAATTAATCTATGGGCAAGAGTATTTAATAGCTAAATTTGGTTCACTAGCGAAAGTTGCCTGGCTTCCGGATACTTTTGGTTTTACTTGGCAATTGCCGCAAATTTTCAAACTAGCTGGTATTGAGTATTTTGTAACTGGTAAATTGCACTGGAATGACACTACAAAATTTCCCCATGGTCTGTTTAACTGGGAATCACCCGATGGTAGTCAAATTCTCACTTTGATTTCTCCTCCCAATGTTACTGGGGTGATGGATACCAATCCAATTTCCATGAGTCAATATGCCCTGAAGTGGGAGCAACAAACTGGTTTAAAGGATGCCTTTTGGCTCCCGGGAGTAGGAGATCACGGAGGAGGGCCAACCAGAGATATGCTAGAGGTGCAAAGAAGATGGAGCAAATCCTCTTTTTTTCCCAAGATAAACTTTACTAGCGCTAAAAGTTATCTCCAACAGTTTGCCACAAAGAATCTTCCTATCTGGAGCGATGAATTATATCTGGAGTTTCACCGCGGTTGTTATACTACCCATGCGGATCAAAAAAAATATAATCGCTCTTTGGAAAACCTGCTCTATCAAGCTGAACTATGGTCTTCTTTAGTCTGTATTATGCAACTTGAAGACTACTACTATCCAGCTTCTTTACTAGAGCAGGCTTGGAAAAATGTCCTTTTCAATCAATTTCATGACATTTTACCTGGGACCTCGATTAGAGAAGTATTTGAAGATTCTAATGAACTTTGGCAACAAGCCCAAGACATTGGCCAGAAAATCTTAAATAAAGCCTTAGTTTCTATTGCGGCTCATCTGACTATACCCGATGCTAGACCTGCCAACTCCAAGCCAATTCTGGTATTTAATAGCCTTAACTATATACGCTCTGAGTTGATTAGTTTAACTAGTTCTTGCTCTAAGGTCTATAATTGGCAAGGAAAAGCCCTAGAGAGCCAAATCTCAGCTCAAGGTGAGCTTTTATTTTTGGCCCAAGACTTGCCGCCTATTGGCTATAGTCTTTTTTGGGTTTCTAACCAAGAATTTGAACTTTCAAATAATTATAGTAAGCCAGAATATGTCTTAGATAATGGATTACTCCAAGTAGTAGTTAATTCTGCAACAGGAGATCTAGATAGCATTTTTGATCTTATTAATAAAGTAGAGATTTTAAGAGGCAGTGGAAATCAACTGCAAGTATTTCAAGATCAAGGTCAATATTGGGATGCTTGGAATATAGATCCTCAGTACCGACACCATCTTTTAGAGCCGACCCAATTAGAGTCAATTGAATATTTAGAAAATGGTCCTATTCGTTGGACTATTAGAGTGATTCGCCGCTTTAGAAATTCTCTCTTTAGCCAAGATTACTCCTTAATCAAAGGATCAAATATTCTGAGAATTAACAGCCAAGTTGACTGGCACCAAGAGCATGCCTTGGTTAAAGCAGCCTTTGCTTTTAATTTAAATAGCGAAGTTGCCACCTATGAGATAGCTTGTGGCGCTATAGAGCGACCTCAAGGCTCGCCAACCAAATGGGAAGTTCCGGCTCTGCGCTGGGCATCTCTGAACGATTCAAAGCTTAACTACGGAGTGAGCCTCTTAAATGATTGCAAATATGGCTATGATACTCAAGATAATACAATGCGTTTGACCCTTTTGAGGGGATCCCAATGGCCAGATCCTCAAGCAGACAAGGGAATACATTATTTCAGTTACGCAATCTATCCCTATACTGGCTCCTGGCAGCAATCCCAGACAATACATTATGCTATGGAGTTTAACCAGGGTTGTGAAGTACTAGAGGATTGGCCAGATATATCTCAAGATCCCCATCTTGAGCCAAGTTGTAGTCTGCTTTTCTGGCAAAGTAAAAACCTTATACCCTTAGCTCTCAAGCTTGCTCAAAATGGAAAAGATTGGATCTTGCGGGTATATGAAGCACAAGGAGAGCAATCTAATTTAGAGCTAGAAGGTGCAGCAAATTTAAAGATAGACCAAAGTTGTGACCTTCTAGAAAAGCCTATAGATGGCTCTTCTCTAGTTAAGCCCTATCAAATAGCTTCCTATAGTGTTATTTCTCAATCTTCATGATCTTCAAAAGGATCATCTAATTGAGCAGAAGGCGGGCCAAAGGCTGTATAGACAGCGTAGCCTGTGATTGCTACAACAACGCTCAAAAGAGTCACACTTACAACTATTGCTGGTTCCATGAAATTTTCAATTAGTTTTTTTATATTTTATTTACTTTTTAGGCATTTTTACCAGATTGAGCCTTAACAAATTCTCTCAAGCTTACCAAAGTAGCAGTTCCAGCCAAATTTAAAGGTAATAAAGATACTCCTTCTAATTTTGATTGCACCCAACCATCTCCCCAAGACCACTGCTGATAACCATCGATAGCCCCAGAGAGAATAAGACATAATCCACTCTCATCTATGCTCTCAACTTTTTGAGTCAAAGAAAAAGTGTTAAAAGTATTCCCAACAGCTAAACGCTCAGGTAAATTGGCAGTTAAATAATGTACTGGCAACCATTTTTTAAGGAGATCTTTTTGGGTTAGGGCATCTCTAATGAGTAACTTGTCAGCTTCTAGTTCTATACGTAGAAGACTTTGTTGAAATTTTCCAAACATTGATTTATTCTCATCTAGGGTTACAGGGCTTCCATGCGCTCAAATGGGTTGCTATAGTGTCAATTTGCTTGACTAAAGAGCTCCCATTAGCATAGCGATGATTAACTAGAATACTAAAGACCAAAATGCCAGAAACGGGATTTTCTATGTAGCCAGATAAAGCTCTAACCCCAGTTAGAGTACCGGTTTTAGCATGTACTCTACCTTCGGCAGGTGAGAGCCTCATCCGGTTACGCAAAGTTCCACTTATCCCGGCAATGGGCAGGGAGTTTTCGAAAATCTGACCATTGGGGCTAAAATACATTGCCCTTAAGGTCGAGACAATAGAGCGAGGTGTGGCTATATTAGATCTTGATAGTCCTGAGCCATCAGCCAATCTATAGCTATTAGGATCCAAACCTAGCCTAGAAAGTGCGCTTTTTTCTGCGCCCACCCCACCAATATAGCGAGAAAGGGTTTCAGCGTAGTCATTATCACTTCTCAGGTTCATAGAGGTGATCCACTCTCTGAGTGTTGTTGAGCGTATAGGTGAATCGGGATCAAGGCTTTGTAGGGCTGCTGCAGTTGTAAAAAGCTTGACGTTAGAAGCTGGGATGAAGTGACGATCCGCATTGTGACCATAGATGAGCTTACCATCTTGGAGGGATTCTACTAAGATTCCCCAGTTGTTGCCATTAGAGGCAATTATCCTCTCAATAGCTGCTTCTGGGCTAACAGTACAAAATGGTTCAGATTGCACCTCTGGCTTTGGTACATAAATTTCAATTGGGGCATTTGCACTTGCTTGGTTTTCTACTTCGACTTGAATTACTTGACTAGCAGTTGCCCGCTCATTCAAGCTCAAACCCACGAGAGAAAAGACTATCAAGGTAGCCCATGAACTATTTGGTTTCATCTTTTAAATCTAAAATATTAACCCTAAGCCAACAATGCGACTATTGATAAAAAAATAATCTTTTTATTTATATCATAGTTTTAATCAAACTTTACAATATTGTCTAAAGGATGAATATAAAAAGCATATTCCTCTACAATCTGATTGCCTAGGATATGTTGCTGTAAGATTTGTTCAATTACTTCTGGAGTAGCCTGACGGTACCAGACTCCATCCGGGTATACTAATAAGATTGGCCCTTCCAGACAAACTCTCAGGCAATTGGCCTTGGTGCGAAATACGCAATTGGCATTTAATTGGCTTGGTTGATCTAGTCCAAGTTCTTGTAAGCGTTTTTTGAGATATTCCCAGCAAGCTATTCCCAATTCCTTGTCACAACATTTGGGCTTGCTCTGATCTGCGCAGAGAAATATATGACGCTCAATGCGGTCAATAAATAATTTCTTAACAGTATCTTGAAGATTCATCTAGGTTTTAGAATTCTCCAAAATCAACTTGGATCGCCTGATATTTTCAGGAATGCTGATAGGATAATCCCCAGTGAAACAGGCAGAACAGAATTCTTTGGTATTTTCTCTGGTAGATTCGAGCATACCTTCCCAACTCAGATAAGCTAGAGTATCGACACCCAAAATAGCAGAAATCTCTTCTACACTTTTAGTAGCGGCAATCAATTGATCTTGAGTATCCGTATCAATACCATAGAAACAAGGATGAGTAACCGGTGGAGATGAAATCCTCATATGCACTTCAGCTGCGCCAGCTTCTCTGAGCTCCTTGATGATCTTGCGACTAGTTGTTCCTCTGACAATTGAATCATCGATAATGATTACTCTTTTGTTATGGAGAACATCTTTGAGCGGATTGAGTTTCATTCTGATCCCTGATTCGCGCATTGATTGGGTAGGCTGAATAAAGGTTCTTCCTACATAGCGATTTTTGATCAGACCTTCACCAAAAGGTATACCAGTAGCTCGAGAAAAACCTATAGCAGCAGGAATTCCTGAATCTGGAACGCCCATTACCAAATCTGCTTCAACCAGGGATTCTTGGGCTAAACGTTCACCAAGACGCATACGATAGGTGTAGAGACTTTCATTATGCATGATTGAATCTGGACGAGCAAAATAGATCATCTCGAATATACAGAGTTTACGAGCTGGTTTTTGAGCCCAGTGGTGGGATGATATGCCCTGTTGATCTATCCAGACTAATTCTCCCGGTTCAACATCTCTGATATATTCAGCCCCAATGATATCCAAAGCGCAGGTCTCTGAAGCTAGTACATAGCGATTTTGTCCATTACTTTTGAGCATGCCAATTACCAGAGGTCTGATTCCATGAGGATCTCTTGCCCCCATCACCCCATCGGGAGTGGCAATAGTCAAACTATAAGCACCTTGACACAGTTCAAAAGCGGCAATTGCTCCAGAAATCCAATCTTTACCTTGGTCTACTTCATGGCCAATGGCAATAGCAATCATTTCTGAATCTGTAGTGCTCTGAAAATTACAGCCACGACCACCTAATAAAATTCTCAAAGAGGCAGTATTTACTAAATTCCCATTGTGAGCCAAAGCTAAATTGCCTAAACGGGTGGCAACAACTGCCGGCTGGGCATTAGCTCTATGACTAGAACCAGTAGTGGAGTAACGCGTATGCCCAATTGCCGACTGTCCAATGAGTTTATTGAGGATATCTTCTTTAAAAACTTGGGAAACTAGTCCCATATCCTTGTGGTAATGTACCTTATCTCCATCAAAGGTGGCAATACCTGCCGATTCTTGTCCTCTGTGTTGTAGGGCATATAGACCAAAATAGGTCAATTTAGCCACCATTTCATCAGGTGCGTAGATTCCAAAAACCCCGCATGCTTCTTCTGGCTTGTCTTGGGAGTGAGATTCGCTATCAATGGTCTCAAAAGCTGCTTGCAGGTTCATTTCTATTGATGGCGTTTGACCACCCTCTGGTTTTCGCTTAATCTTATCTTAAACAATTATGGCATCATAACAGCGATCACATAGGCTAGGATCACTCTCGAAAGAACCAACACTCAAGGAATAGTTCCAACATCTTTCACACTTTTGCCCTTCGGCTAGTACAACGGCAATCTGCTCACTTTTGTAGGTCGCAGATTCTATTGTTACTTTAGATTCTACTATTTCTACCTGTGAACATAGAAAAAGATAACGCAATTCATCTACTTGATTGCCGGCGAGCGAATCTTTAGAATTGAGTGAGGCGAGAAGTTTTTGAGAGAGTGGATCTTCAGCCAAGAGTAAAACTTTGGCTTCCAAAGATGAGCCAATCATCTTGCTTTTTCTAGCCTCTTCCATTACTTTGTTAACTTCAGAGCGCAAATCTCTGAGTTTTTCCCATTTTTCTACTAAATCTGGCCTTATCCAACTTGGCTCTAGTTTTAACCAACCTGATTCAAAAACCGAATTATAACCAGTTGAATAAGGCAAATATTGCCAGATATCTTCAGCTAAATGTGGAATAACTGGAGCAATGGCTTTAGCTAAATTCTCTAAAATAATAGAAAGAACGCTCTGGCAAGATCGACGTCTGGCTGATTGCTCCTTAGAAATATAGAGTCTATCTTTGGCTATATCTAAATAAAAGTTAGAAAGATCTACTGTGCACAGGGTCTGAATTGCTTGGAAAAAACGCGAAAATTCATAGCTCTCAAAAGCTGCTGTCACTTCTTGGAAAATTTCACTAGAGCGATGCAACATGTATTGATCTAACTCTGGTAATTTTTCGTAGGCAAGAGCATCGCGCTTTGGCTCAAAATCATGCAGATTGCCAATGAGGAATCTGGCGGTATTGCGAATCTTTTTATAAATATCGGCTATTTGAGTAAGAATACTCGCACCAATGCAAACATCACCTGAATAATCGACTGAAGATACCCAAAGTCTGAGAATATCTACCCCATAGGGGGGTTCTTTATCTTTATTTTTGCCACCTTCAATGACAATATTAGGATCTACTACATTTCCTTCAGATTTGCTCATCTTGCGGCCATGTTCATCCTGCACAAAACCATGAGTTAGAACAGTTTGATATGGGGCAATCCCATTGGTAGCTACACTGGTGAGCAAACTGGATTGAAACCAGCCACGATGTTGATCTGAGCCTTCTAGATAGATATCTGCTGGATATTTGAGATTGCTTCTTTTTTTGGCTACTGCTGCCCAGGAAGAACCTGAATCAAACCAGACATCCATCGTATCGGTTCCTTTATTGTATTTGTGGGCATCTTGGCGATATTGGCTTGGCAGAAGATCTTCAATTTCTAGAGAATACCAAGCATCTGAGCCTTCTTTGGCAAAGATTTCTTGAATATGTTTAATGGTCTCTCTAGTTAAAAGAGGCTCATTAGTCTGCTTGTCATAAAACACTGGTATGGGTAACCCCCAACTTCTCTGGCGAGATATACACCAATCAGCGCGATCTTTGACCATGGGAGTGATCCTGTTTTCGCCTTGGGCTGGAATCCAATTGACCTGCTTGATAGCGCGCAAAGCTTCTTCTCTAAATCCCTCAACCGAGGCAAACCACTGCTCTGTAGCCCTAAAGATGGTGGGTTTTTTAGTCCTCCAATCATAGGGGTATTTATGGAGATAGGGCTGCTTTTTGAGCAGAAATCTATCTTGAGCCAAACTCTCAATAATCGCGCCATTGGCATCTTTGAGCACATTGAGACCAGCAAAAGCTCCTGCTTCGGCTGTCAAGATACCCTTATCATCAACTGGAGAGAGAATTGGTAAACCGTAGCGCTGCCCTACTTGGTAGTCTTCTTGTCCATGTCCAGGTGCTGTGTGAACCAATCCAGTTCCAGATTCAGTAGTAATATAATCGCCTCCTAATAGAATCTGGCTTTCCCTCTGATAGAGAGGATGCTTGTAGGATGTATGCTCTAGCTCAGCTCCTAGTAGAGTAGTTTTGATAGTCAAGTTAGTTTCTAAAGTATCTGCCAAACTTTCTATCAAATCACTTGCCACTATCAAATATTTATAGTTAGAAATAGCGTTACTATCTTCTACTACTGCGTAGCTCAGCTCAGGATTTACCGCTATAGCTAAATTTCCTGGCAATGTCCAAGGGGTGGTGGTCCAGATAGCAGCAGCTAAGTTTCCTAAATAAGGTTTTAGTTTTTCTTGATTGGTTTGAGAGATCGCAAAAGCAACATAAATACTATCAGAGGTATGCCCTTCTGGGTATTCTAATTCGGCTTCAGCTAGAGCTGTTTGGGAACTGGGACTCCAATGTACAGGCTTAAGTCCACGGTAGATATAGCCTTTGAAAAACATCTCGGCAAATACCCCAATTTGCTCTGCTTCATATTCAGGACTCAAGGTGAGATAAGGATTTTCCCAATCTCCCCAAACTCCATAGCGTTTGAAGTTATTGCGTTGCTGGTCAACTGTTGCAAGGGCAAAATCTCTGGCTTTATGACGCAAATCTAGCACTGAAAGCCCAGTTCTCTGGTGGCTTGATAAGTTCTTGAGCACTTGTAATTCTATCGGCAGTCCATGGCAGTCCCAGCCTGGTACGTATCTAACTTTGTAGCCTCGCAGAAGTTTATATTTATTGATAATATCTTTTAGAGTCTTATTGAGAGCATGTCCTATATGTAGAGAACCATTGGCATAGGGAGGCCCATCATGCAGAACAAAGATTGCTTCTGGATTATTGGTAGAGAGTTTTTCGTAAATCTGCTGCTCTTGCCAAAATTTCTGCAACTCCACCTCTCGTTTGGTGGCATTGGCTCTCATTTCAAATTTGGTCTGGGGCAGGTTTACGGTATCTTTATAGCTCTTACTCTGGCTCACAGTTTTTAATTTAGATTTTCCAAATCATTATATTCTATATTTGAAAAGTACTTCTACTGATACCGGTAACCTTACTTTAAGGATATTAGCCAAGAAAATTGAATTAGTCTTGGAATAGATCTTGACAATCATCCTTATGATTCTGCTATAATTTTTAGGTTAGATGATGAGGCGTCGCCAAGTGGTAAGGCACCTGGTTTTGGTCCAGGCATTCCTAGGTTCGAATCCTAGCGCCTCAGTTTTTTTCATTTTAGTAGATTCATAGGAATCTATAACACTTTTTTCATGTAGCTACGCCATAGGGAAGCTGCTTGTGAACTGTTGCTGTTAGTAGGATGGTTATTGTCGTTGCCAAGCCAGATCCCAGTAGTTAAATTGCGTGAGGGTATATAGCCAATGAACCAAAGATCTACATTGTTGTTGGTCGTGCCGGTCTTGCCAGCTTCTTCGCCTAGACCAAGACTAGCCGAACTGCCCGTACCATGATCTACTACACCTTGTAGTAAACTAGTCATAGTGTTAGCCAGATCGGCTGAAAGTACCTCCTGGTGGGCACTAGCATCATTTTGAGCAACGTAGATCTCTCTGCAGGTTGAAACCTTCTTCTGGATCTTACAATCGCCAGCATCTAATATACGCTTGATAGCATGTGGTCTGTTCCATTTACCATGATCTGCTACAGCAGCGTAAGAGCCGGTGATATCCAAAAGAGATACTTCACTTTGTCCGAGCACTAATCCTGGTACTGGATTAAGTGGTGATGTAATTCCTAAGCTTTTAGCAGTTTTGACAATATTATCAAGTCCCACATCTTGAGCAATTCTCAGGGCAATCGCATTTTCTGATTGAGCAATACCCCCATACATATTGGTAGGTCCACCAGTTCTTTCGCAGGCTTTATATTGCAAACCCTGCCAAAACAAAGAATCACAGGAATAGACTCGAGTTGGAGGAATTCCTTGTTTGAGAGCTGTGAGATAGGTAAATAGCTTAAAAGTCGATCCGGGTTGTCTTCTGGCTTGAGTGGCTCTATTGTATTGACTATCTTTATAATCTTTGCCTCCAACTAGGGCTAGAATTTCCCCGGTTTTACTATTGAGAGTAATTAGAGAGCCTTGAGATGTATCTATTTTTTTTAAACTGGCTTCTGCTTTTTCTTGCATGGGGATATCAAGAGCCGTTTCGACAATGAAGTTACCCTCTAGGGCTAGATCCTTGCCCAACACATTTCTCAATTCCTCCAGGACGTAGCTATAATAATAAGGCGCAATTATCTCTGAGAGGGATTTTTTGGCCTTGGGGCTTACTTGAATAAAAGAGCGCCTTGCCCTGTTGCCTTCTTGTGGGCTGAGCATATGCTGCTCTACCATACGTGAAATTACCCTATTTCTCAACTGTAGGGTCATATCATAGTTAGTGACAGGATTATAAAGATTGGGAGCTGGCAGCATTGCTACTAAAGTGGCAGCTTCTTCCGGGAAAAGATCTCGGGCTGATTTGTCAAAATAAAATCGAGCAGCATCCTCAAAACCATAGATCCCCTCTCCCAGGTATACCCGATTGAGATAGGTCCGCAGAATTTCATCTTTACTATAATTTGCTTCTAACTTGAGAGCAACCACCATTTCCTTGATTTTGCGATTGAAGGTATTCTCACGGCCTACTTCTGGAAATAGACTGCGGGCAAGTTGCTGGGTTAATGTACTAGCTCCTTGGCGAATTTGTTTAGAGCGTGAATCTATCAAAGTTGCTCTGACTACCCCAAAAGGATCAACACCAAAATGCCAATAGAATCTGCTATCTTCTGACGCTAAAAGAGCATGGCGCAAATTGGGAGAAAAATCGTTCAATTTTGGCAACTCTTGGTGAGCAGTATTGATTTGGCTACGCAAAGGAGTTTGGTTATCATCTGCATAGATCACAACAGGTTCATTTTTGACCCTCGGCAGGGGATAAACTTGGTACTTGTTCCCCTCATTGATTAACCAGAATGAAACTAAACCTACCACCGTAGCGGCGCCATATAAGCAATAGCTCAGTGTTCTGAGCCAAACTGGAGGAGGATTGTCATAATTAAGAGTGACTGAATCTTTAATCTCAGGTGGACCTAGAGTGATCTTATCTCCATGTTTGAGTAGGAAGGAATTAGTAATCCTCTTACGTCCAATGTATATACCGTTAGTAGAATTTTCATCCTTAATCAAAAAACGCCTCGGCTGCTTAGGATCTCTATTTAAACTACAATGCACGGTACTAACAACCTCATTGCGTACTACGATATCACAAGCACGAGAGCTACGTCCTACTAAATAGCGATCCCCAATCAACTGGTAAACTAAAGGCTTGACCCCTCGCTCTTGCTGTACAGATATTTGAGGTACCCTTGCTCCCTTTTTGAGAGGAATTGGGCTCATTTTTTGTCGCACATTATGCACAGCCTGGGTCATCATTTGAGTCCAGGCGCTTTTATTGCCAGAAGTTGGATTGTTCATACTCGCCTAGGCAAGGTTATAGTCATTATATCCAGCTTACCTTAACAGTTAATCTGTTGCTGAGATATAAAAAGTACAAACTTATTTTTTGGCTTGGACTAGAAATACTCTTTCTACATCAGGAACATCTCGAGGTGGTAACACCCAACTGTAGCGTCCAAAATTTGCGCCTTCTTGACCGGGTTCAAAAACTTGAGCGCTCCAACCGTATTGACCTAAGAGTTCTTCTGGAGAATCAAAGCCAGAATACCAATGACCTTTATAGGGTTTGTATTCTATACTTTTTACATTCACTAAATCTAAGCCTAGATAACTATCAGCAGTAGTTAGAAGGTCTATCGCTTGAAGCAAACGGTGGACCTCTGTTGAAGTTAAGTACATTAAAAGTCCTTCTAATAACCAGACTGAAGGTAAATTAGGCTGATACCCCTGAGCTAGCAAAAGATCTGACCAGGGTTGCTTTAAATCAACCCCCAACAAATGATGTTCACAATTAGGAGTAAAATCTCTGAGAATAGCTGCCTTGATCTCAAGAACTTGCGGCTGGTCTAACTCGTAGATTTTAATATCTGATGACCAAGGAAGACGATAAGCTCTAGTATCTAATCCAGAAGCTAAAATAACTATTTGCTTGGCTTTAATTTCTGGAGAAAACAGAAAATCATCAAAAAAACGAGTTCTTACTGCTATGTAAGCAATATCTTGTTCTGTTAATTTTTCTTTGACAAAAGTAAATACTTCCTCTTTAGCTAAACTTGAAGCAAACGGATCATTGAATAAGCGATCTGCTTTTTCTGTCTCGATAGCTCTGCTTGCAGCCATCATTTGAGCGGTAAATCCGACAAAATTATCTAAATCTTTATGTGTCATTTTTGGTTTGCCTGATAGATGGATCTCATCCCAAGATTGAAAAAATCAAATTTTTTTACTAAAGAATAACTGCGCTATTGCATACTGATTAAACCCTTCTGGAGACTCAACCACATTAGAAAAAGAACGATGATTGCGTAAGACCTTCTCAGAGCCATAATTTAACGTGAGTTCGGGTTAAGAGAATCAGAAAGAAAAGGAGAGAAGCTCTAAGCTGAAAGATATAAAACCGTTTATTCAACACAACTCTCCTATGTATAGTTTAGAGTCTTTGTTTTGCCATATCGATGATTTCTGCAAGTGTTTTGAACCTCAGTGGGAGAAAAGGTTATTCCCCGAGGGTTCTTATCCCGAATTCAAGTTAAATTATGTCTCTTATAAAGACCGGAAAGAATTAGCTGCTGACCTGAAAAAAGTCTATGGAGCTGCTACCGAAACTGCCGCAGAGCAGGCTTTAGTAGAATTTGGAGATAAATGGGATAAACAAT
>Ga0194055_10000459_pt1 | contig 32725 bp, 30 predicted proteins | sample SepL449m_MetaG_FD_155482 | JGI IMG/M metagenome (GOLD analysis project Ga0194055, IMG submission 155482) | Anoxic zone freshwater microbial communities from boreal shield lake in IISD Experimental Lakes Area, Ontario, Canada - Sep2016-L442-9m | ecosystem: Environmental > Aquatic > Freshwater >... | reverse complement strand
GCTAACGCTGCTAATGCTAATATCTATTTTGATTTTGAAATGTTAAAAAACAGTATGGGTAATACAGTCGATAATGATATATTGATGTATGCGATTAAAAACATTCTCTATCCGAGTATTTTTATTCGTGGCAAGTATATCACGAGATATAAAAACGGGATACTAATAAGTCCTATCGATATCCAAGGGAATACGAATAAAATTATTCGATATAATAATGCGTCGCTCACGCGGCTCACGCGGCTCACCGATAAACCTTCAAGTCGCGACGATGCGAAGCAGTCGAGCCGCGTGAGCGATAGCGTCGTAAACGTCAGAGTAATAATTCAAAAACTTCTTGATAAAATAGATATTGATTTTAAGGATATAAATAAGACCACAATATCCATTTATTTAAATATTACGGCAGAAGATTTCAAAGTATTAATACAGTATATCTTAAAGTCGTATCCAGAGTCCGCGACGGATGCCTTCGATAAGAATATTCATTTTATAAGCAAATGCCTATATAAGCAAGGGATATTAATTAAAAGCGACGATATACCGTCGTATTCTGATAATAACAATGAATATATTGGATATATCAATATGTATAGCGAGAATAACGAGGTGGATAACACATATATTCAATATAACGAGAATGACAAGAAGGTTGTCATACAATACAGGAGTTATCCCGAATATATAAAGATGATTGACGAGATGCAAGTAAAGAAAATAAGAGAAAGTATCAAGTTATATAACGCTACGACCCAGAGTGAGCAGAATGTAAAACCGACTTCATCGTATATGACGGAATATTTTAGTAATCGCGTATATAACAAGCAATACATCCCAAATGATATGACGAACGAAAAGACACCGTGGGGTATCATAGTTCGCTCGAAGAATAAATATATATTAAAACTATTTACTACGGGGGACGGCAAGAAAACAGGGAGAGTATGCGATACCTATACCGAGGAAGAACATAATACGATGCTTCGTCAATTGATTCCAGACAGTGAAAAGATTAAGATGAAAAATAAAAAAATACTATGTAGTCATATTGCGAACATATTACTTCTTAAAAATAAACTGATTTTATACCCTTTATATAAACCGAAATCCTAAGCCCCTTACATCATCCAATAACTGAATTGTGTGATGATTGCTTGTTCATATAGTGAATGCTGCGTCGTATTCTTTTTATTTTCTTCATAGATTACTTCTAATATCGGTGTAAATGTTCTTCGAGGATACATTATATTTATATATTATATAAATATCTATCATAGATAAAATCTATCATTTTATATCGAAACTCATTTTATATCGAAACTCATTTCATATCGAAACTCATTTTATATCGAAACTCATTTCATATCGAAACTCATTTTATATCGTAATTCTTCCTTTATTTTTCTCTTTGTTATATACGATAACCTTATCATTATAATACACCTCTTTATCGAGAAAGAAGGATATAAACAATGCCGTCGATTTATTCCATCGATTATTCACTATCCCTGACATTATTTCGGCACACTTTGTCATCCCGAATATCTTTGAGAACTCATCCCTTGTAATCAAGGTGATTATCGATTCCTTTATATAGTCAGCGGACGTATGAAAAGACATTGTCTCGTTCATAAGTATATCAAGCGGTTTAATCGTCGTAGCCTTTGCGTCCTTTTTATTCTTACCTGTCGCGACTACTTGCGTTTGTGCGGATGGAACGGATGGAACGGATGGAACGAGTGGAACGGATGGAACGGATGGAACGAGTGGAACGGATGGAACATTTTCGACTTCTGGCGAATGCCGTGGATACTGTGAATGCCTATTAAAAATCGATGGGGATACATCCTTCCATTCCGACAAGGACGCGACAGGGGCGTCATTTAAAGACCCTAATTTATTATAAAGGATATCTATCATTTGTATTGTATTTGTATAGTTTTACGTGTCATTTTTTTATGTAATTAAATAATCCTCGTATGTTAAATCATTATCTAAGCAAGTATTACATGTCGTATTCTGTTTCATAAACTTCTTTTTTAATAAATAAAATTTCATACTTGAAGAAAACTTTTGCTTCGGAACAACGCTAACAGATACAGAATCTATATTTGTGGCGTTTGCGTCAGTAACAACAGAAGATGTTTCTTCGTCCGTAGCAGTATCCTTTGTATTAATACAGTCATTTAGCAATGTTTTCATTAACTCGTATTTTGAGATTTCATTTTGAGATTTTATACAAAACAATATATAATTATTTATTTTCACGAGCAACTTTTCATCAATCCAATTGAGATTTAAAAAAATCCCATTATTGTTTTTCGTATAGTTCGCCTTCGTCTCTAAAATTAGTTTGAATAATTCTAAATTTTCACTCTCCGTCAATTTAGATACATTCGCTTGTATCGCTTTACATAATTCAATTTTATTCATTATTAAATAACAGTTTATATTTTTTATTATAGCATCTTATCCTTATCTATATTATATCATATTCGTCTCGACTCAATCAATCATATTCGTCTCGACTCAATCAATCATATTCGTCTAATTCAACATCATCTACGTCATCTACGTCATCCTCCGCTTCGTCTAAGTCATCTAAATCTAACTCGTCATCTTCCTCATCTTCCTCATCTTCCTCATCTTCATCATCGTTCTCAAACATACTAAATTCACCTCCCTTGATTTTATCCTCGTCTATTATAATTTTCCTTACATTATCTACGTCATCCTCTTCTTCCTCTTCATAGACATCATTGTCGTCATTCAACGCGTCATCTTCAAACGCCAAGATGTCCTCTTCTTCGTCTTCGATAGACGGGCTATCATCTTCGTCCTCCTCAATGACGCTAATGTCGTCATCCACCTTGTCTTTGATAATTCGCCCGATGATGGAAATCATCTTATCATACAAAGTGAATTTCTTGCCACATACGATGACGTTTATCTCGTCGCCGATACCGATATTGTCAATATTCACATCAGATAGTATCCCTGATGTTATCTTTGGGATGATGACTTCTAAAATCGCCATATCCTCGTATTTGCCGATTGCGAGTAGCCCAAGATTGTTCTTCGCCTTCACGATACATTTCACAATGGAATCTTGTGCGGGATTACAGATTTCAGCGATACAATTCAAGTCATACGCGATATTACCGTTAAAATGGGATTCCTTAATATACCCAGGCGACCGCTTAATGATTTTTATGCTATCCTTCTTAATATATCCGTGCTTACTACAACTGTTTTCGAGCGTCGCCTTGATTTTTGTAATAATACTATTCTCAAAGTGTTTATTCAATTCATTCGGTGTTAATATAATGGTTGTATTAAATTTGATGGGCATAAACAGTTTTGACATTGTATCTCAATTAATGTTTATAATCTATATGAATATATCATTTTTTTTATTTATATAAAAAAATGATATATAAATCTATAATATCTATATTTATTAGATAATACATAATAATTAAAAATGGAAATATCAAAGGACGATACTATTTTCACTATAATCGACGCGATACCATCGAATGGCGGAGATGAGAGCGTGATTAAAGTCGATAATTCCGAGATATGGTCTGAGGATAACTATTATAACTTTGTAAATATAATGAATAGCGAGGGCTACATCGAAGAGACGGAACCGCAGACATTACACGCATACGCAAACGATTATTTATTGGCGATTAAGAGTCCCAATAAAATATTGTTTTACTGTAATCACAATGCCTATAAATATGACGCGAACATCACGTGGTATCATCACAGCGTCTCTAAAAATGTCGTGAATACGCTATTCAATTCGACGCTAACATTTTTAAACATACGGAAAGCGAAGATAGACACCGAGACACCTCCTGTCGCGAACTGGGACAATATGCGGAAATACTTTAAAATCAATAAATGTATCACCTATACCGACAGTGCTACGGGTATCAAATATATAGTGAATATCAGCAAATGCCACGACCGCGATTATTACGAAGCGGACGACAAGGATTACCATTTGGCACTGAATAAAGCGAAAATCATCAATAAGACACAGCAATACGAGTTTTACATTGATATAACAAATACCGACAAAGAGAATATAATTCCTGCGATTATCAAAATGGAACAGGCTTTACATTTAAACAGTTTCATCATCTCGAAGCATCAACAAGCGGACGTGATAAAGGACTACGGGTTGCTTGTAAAAGACGACATCTTCACGCGGCGATACGATGATAAGAAACCTCCGCTACTAACACCGAAGCCTTTTACGCTCGAACGTGCGAATATGCTCAATCCGAGCGATTACGAACACGGCTACGGAATCACAAGCATTCTATCGGAATACACAGTTACCGAGAAAGCGGACGGCGAACGACTCTTAATGTATATCAATGCCGTAGGTGGCGTGTATCTAATAAACAACTCGCATCAGGTTATCGACACAGGACTTAAAAGCCCGTCCGAATTGTATAATTCTCTGATAGACGGTGAATATATCGCGTGTAATAAACGCAAGGACAATTCCGCAGTGGGGCTTTACGCATCTTTCGATATGTATTACTACAACGGTAAGAAAATCACGCACCTCCCTTTAATCGGCGACGCCGCCGACGGTAGCGGTAGCGAATCGAGGTATTCGTATTTATTGAAGACGGATAAACTATTGAAGAGCAAGAGCGAGTATGCTATGGATTATATCGTGAAGGAGCATCTCTATTCAAAGGATATCTTGGACGACTGTAAGACGATACTTACGAATCCCACATACCCGTATGAAATTGATGGGCTTATTTTCACACCCGCGAAACTCGCAGTGTTCTCGAATTATGCGAATAAGCCAGAGCCACTCACTGAAAAACTGGGATGGGATAAGGTATTGAAATGGAAACCGCCCGAGCAGAACAGTATTGACTTTCTCGTAAAACGTGGAGAGACGATAACGATTGACACTGTTAGTTATGCGGAGTTCAAGTTATACGTCGGGTATAACGCGTCGCAAATCGACAATTATACGATGAAAGACGTCTTCAATTATATTTATAGATTTAGTCAATTCCGCGATGCGATTCGGGAACGCGAGAAGTATGTATGCCGTCTCTTTAAACCCGAATACTATTACGAGAAGGGGATTGACAGTTCGCTTATAAAAATACCAAGGAACAAGGAGATTCGATGTGAAAATGGCGACAAAATAGAGGACGAGATTATTGTCGAGTTCAGTTATGACGGCAGTGAACAGAACGCTTCGATGCGATGGAAACCGATGCGAGTAAGAGAGGATAAGACGCGTATCTACCGCCAAGGCATATTATCGAAGACGCTCAATGATTTTAGTGTCGCGTGTAATATCTGGCGTTCAATCCATAACCCGATTTCGCAAAACAACATTATCGGAAACGAGCCGATACAGAATAATATGGATGTTGCCGAGTTAAACGCAAACGACATTTATTATACGCGAACGATGCAAAAGGACGCGAGGTTATCGCATTATATGTTGGTATTTCATAACAACGGCGTGAAAGATATGCTATATTCGAAGCCACCCCGAAAGGGAAGTATCGTGGAGTTGGCGTGTGGGCAGGGAGGCGACCTCAATCGATGGATTAAAAACGATTATCGGTTTGTGTTAGGGGTTGATTTGGTAAAAAACAATATATATAGCCCGAATCACGGGGCATACGCACGTTTGCTAAAAGAGCGTAAGCGGTTCTTTATCAATATGCGGAACAACAATAACAATATGCGATTTCCTGATATGGTATTTGCGGTGGGCGATTGTGCGAAGTCCATACGAGAGGGCGAATGTGCCGTAAATAGCGACCCGTCGATAGACGACCGCGAGAGTTATAATGTGCTTAAAATGGTATTTGGCAAAGGGAACAAGAAGAATGATACGCAGTTCAATCGTATTATTGGGAGGGGTGCGAACGGGTTCGACGCGTGTTCGTGTATGTTTGGTATCCACTATTTCTTTAAGAACGAGGAGATGCTTGACGGGTTTCTATCGAACGTGAGCGAATTACTCAACGCAGGAGGCGTATTCTTCTGTACCTTTATGGATGGCGAAAAAATCGAGAATGAGATTGAGAATAACGGAGGGGACAAGATAGAGGGTTTCAAGAAGTTATCGAGCCGTGCCGATGACCGCGGAGAGCCGATTTGGGCGATATTGCGATGCTATGACAAGGACGGTGTAGCATCCAATGCGTCCAAGTATAATAAGCAAATCAACGTGTTTATTGAGACGACGAGTAAATTGATTCCCGAATACCTCGTGTCTTACACGTTTTTAATCGAAAAATGTAAGGAGTTTGGTTTGAATATTAAAGAAAGCGAGATGTTCTCGGATACCTACAACCGATTTAAAGGTAAATTGGACGAAATAAAGGAGACAAACGAAAACCTCTACACGGCGATTAAGGAACTCGATACGGAGCAAAACAAAGACCTCAAACGATTCAGTTCCTTCAACCGCTGGTGTATCTTCGAAAATACCGCGTAGATAGGTGATGATATATGATGTCGTCTTTATATTTATTAGTAATTTATTAGTATTATTTTTAAATTTAATATTATGCTATTGCTTCTTTTTAATTTCCTTTAAGTAGCGAGAGCGGCGGGAGAATCGGATAGCAACAGGGGGATAATTCGGTTCGCAATCTGTTTTACAACGGGGACGGATATCGCATTTCCCGCAAGTTTGTAAAGGCTCGTATCGCTTAGGCTTGGTGGAAATCGATAGGTAGCAGGGAATCCTTGGAAGTTGAAGCATTCGCGAGGTGTCAGTTTGCGTATCCCTTTCTCTGTAAGAATAAGAGGAACATTATGTCCTCCACCTCCCATATTCGCGGTTAAAGTAGGGCATTCGTTGCTTTTATTCTCTCTTACATAAACCCGTCGGTATTGATAGATGGTATCTTTTTTAACCACATTACTATTCACCAAGCCCCACGTTTTCGACGCTTCTGTATAGTAATACTTGGCAGGGATTGGGGTGTCAGGGGCATCAGACTCGAAGAAGTCGCTAACTGCTCTTTTATCAATCTTAGGAAACTCTAAATTAAACCTATCATATACGCTTTTCGATTTTAGGCATACGATATAAATCCGCTCTCGGTGCTGTGGAATACCCGTAATCACCGCGGTATTTAGAACCTTGTAGCACACGTGGTATCCGCGTTTTTCAAGATTGCCTTTTATCACCGCAAAGGTGTTGCGTTCGTCGTGTGATAGGAGGTTTTTGACATTCTCTAAGATGACACATTTCGGTTGATGAAAGTCGATGATGCTTAATATTTTCCAGAAAACATTGGAGCGTTCGTCATCGAACCCTTCTTGGTTTCCAGCGATACTAAATGGTTGGCACGGAAACCCGCCCGTTAAAATATCGTGCGACGGCAAATCCTCTACTTTAACGTCGTGTATATTTTTAAGCGTAAGTTCGTGTTCAAAGTTTTCGTCATAAATCGCCTTTGACGCTTTACACATATCGTTCGCATACACGATATTCACCTCGTTCGTCGCTTGAAATGCCAAACTAAACGCCCCTGTCCCAGCGAATAGGTCAATCATATTTAATTTTGCCATCGTTATCTTCTATACATATATTTGTAATATGTTATATATAGAAAATTAATCGCCTCTTCAAGCATTGTATAAGTTAGGATTATTTATGTAAAAAATGATTTAAAAATATTGGTATGATAGATGTATAATAACGAAGATGGTTAAATTTATAGATTTATTTTGCGGAATCGGGAGTTTTCATTATTCATTCAAAAAATTAAATTGGGAATGCGTAATGTCGTGTGATATCGATAATGATGTAAAAGAAACATATAAGGAAAATTATGATTTATTGCCTCTTGGTGATATTACTGAGATAGAACCTAAAAATATTTCGAATTATGATATATTATGCGCGGGTTTCCCTTGCCAACCATTTAGTCAATGTGGAAAACATAAGGGGTTTGATGATAAACGAGGAACATTATTCTTTAACATAATGAAATTTGTAGAATATCATAAGCCAAAAGTTATTATTCTTGAAAATGTTATGGGACTATTAAATCACGACGGAGGTAAGACGTTCGACATAATAAAAAACGATATTGAAACCGCAAACTATTCTATCACATATAAAGTTATAAAGTGTAGCGATTATGGAATACCTCAAATGAGAAAACGCCTAATTATTGTAGGAATTAGAAATGATACAGAAATTGTTAAACATATTGATAAATTGCTCGATTTTGATGAATATAAAAAGGAAACAACCTTAACAGACTTTCTTGGTAAAAACTTTGAAAAGAAAACAGCATATACTATTCGATGCGGTGGTAAAAACTCGCCTATTAATGATAAACATAATTGGGATGGATACATTGTCGATGGAAAAGAATACAGATTAACAAAAGAGGATTGCTTACATCTTCAAGGGTTTAATTCGGACTTTACACTATGTGGAAATAATAAGGCACAGTGGAAACAATTAGGAAATACAATCCCTACTATATTTACTGAAATAATCGGATTAAATATAAATAAATACATACACTTATAATTCTTCTATTATATTTTCAAATTTTAATTTATAAAACCTATCATCGTTCTTTTTGGGAAGACATGTGATTATTTTCCTGTTTGTATTTTCTATAAATCTTTGGGTTGGTGGGTAATCGTCTGATATTGTTAATAATATATATAACTTTGGTGGAAATGTATAAGTCCAATCGTCTTGCATCCATCTTTCACGACATGTAGTTTTACAACTAATTACCTTGTAATCCGTAATTGATTTACCTACTTCAATATTTTCTCCAATCACAAAATCTATAATATGATAACACTTCCCTTTTTTTATATTAAATCCAATGATTATTCCTGATTTATTTATAGTAATCTGTTTCTTATAAGGTATATTGTTTTTATCTAATACACCAACTAAAATGTCATTTTCGAGAAAATCTCCGTTCCCTTGAATTTTGTTTTGATGTATTGATATTGATTTATCGTATAATTGTAATAATTCGGTATCATTTAACAACGGTGCTATTTGTTTTAGTTCTTGAATTATTTTTAATTTTTTAGAAACCTTATTCTCTTCTATTCTTGATAATACATAATGATTATCAAATGTAATCGTGGGTTTAGTTTCCATTCTATTCGTATATAGAAGGAAGGATATCAATTTTATAAATAAATCTATTATATTATACAACTTCTTTATAATACCTTGTATTCCTGAGATGCTCAACTTTGAGATTTGCTTAACATATGCAATTCAATATACCTTCGTATTCGCAAATATTCGTATCACTGGATTACAAAGCCGAAGCGGATACCTTTATTTTTATTTTTGTATATAAGGGAAAAATATTTTTATAAATATATGTGTAAATGATTTTGTTTTATAGCGTCTTTTGTAATCACTGTAAGATGTTATTGGAACACATTAAACGATATGACAAGGAGAAAATCATTAAACTCGTATCGATTGATGAGTTGCGTAGCAAGAACATCAATATAGAAAGTAAAATCCACTCTGTCCCTGCGTTTATGATACTACCGAGTAAAGAAATATTATTCGGAAAAGCCGTGTTCGACCACCTTTTATTACCCGGGCGTGGGATTCTATGTAGCACCCAAAGCACCCGCCTCGACAAGTCAGGTGTGGGAACGGGTGGGGCGGGTGGCGAGAACGAAATGATGCCTTTGACGAATACGAGTAGCGACAAAGAAGACGAACCATTGGCTTTCACCTTGAATACCGCGTCATTCTCTGACAACTTCTCTATCATCGAAAACGATACGCAAGAATTGAATGATAAGAATTACAATTGGGACTTTATAACAAATGATAGTAATATTAGCGACGGCATTAAGAATATTAGCGATGTAAGCGGCGGTAGCAACGGAGGCGGTAGCAACGGAGGCGAATCGATGTCAAAAAGCGAAAAAACGAGTCAATCGCTCGAAGAATTAAAGAAGTTGAGAGATTCGCAAAAGTTCTAAAATCCATATAAGGAAATTATCATAATATATTTTTATAGAAGTAAATAAATGTCGAAGCAATTTATATTTAATCAATATTACATTGACTTATTAAAGCGAACCAAGACATCTGCGAAGAAGATGAAAGATAGCGACGGAGAGGGGGATGTCGGAGCGTCGGACATTGCGTTTGGAAAGACGATATTGAAGGCGATTCGCGAGAATTACACGACGCTCGATAAATCGTCCGATGAATACACTATCTATATGAAGACTATCCCTGAGGACTTTTGGGCTTCTTATATTGGCATTGATGATATCGCAGCGGCGGACGCAACGGCTGCGGACTGGTTTCTCGCGGATGACGTGAAGGACGTTTGTATCTATAAAGGTATCACGGTTTCTTCGATACGAAAACTTATGAAGGATGATTATATGTGCCATCATTTCTTCTCGGTATTCTATTTATTTTTGAATGAGTTGAGCGACGATGACGTCAAGGTGTATTTGTCGGTTCTTCAAGATACCAAGAATGAGATAGGACTTGATGTGATTACGAATGAATCGCATAGAAAACTTATTGCGAGATTGAACGAACTGAAAACGAAGAAGCAGAAGGACGCGACGGGATTTAATATGTCAGGGATGGAAGATACGATGCTTGGGAAACTCGCAAAGGAAATCTTAGAGGATGTAGATGTCGAGAAACTACAAAAGTCGATTGGTGATAATGGCGATATTTTAAAGGCGATTGGCGACCCTGACAGTGGTTTTAGCGAACTTATTTCGAATGTTAGCCGAAAGATGGCGAGTAAGATTTCGTCTGGCGAATTGAAGCAAGAGAACCTTCTTCAAGATGCTATCAAGTTTGCTTCGGCGATGCCCGGGGGAATCTTTGGCAATCAGGGAGCAGGAGCATCGACAGGGACAGGAGCATCAAAACAAGGAGGCGGTAGCGGAGGCGGAGGAGGCAATCAACCCGATATGGCTTCGATGATGAATATGATGTCTTCGATGATGAATAACAAGGAGGGTATGGATATGTTTAAGAATATGATGGGGAATATGAATCAGAATCAGCGAGGAGGTTCTCGACATACCGTGAATAAACCTGCTCTTAAAAAACTGGCGACTGCGAATCGATTGAAATCAAAACTCGCGAAACGAAATGATGAATAAAAAATAATATAGATATTAGGATAAGAACAATAAAACAAATAAAAGGATGTTTTGGTTAGATAATTTGAATATACTAACGATGCCTGTATTAATTCCTGATATTAATATGACGTTCGAAGACAAACTCAATGCGATAATAAGGGGATTACTGTTTTTAGGAATTATTTTTACCCTAATTTTTAATGATTCCAAGTATATTTTATTTGTGTTAATAATTATGATAATCTCTATCATTGTATATAATTATCAAATGGAGAAAAACAAGCAAATCGAGAAGTTTTTAAATGATAATAACCTCGACATCGTAGATAACAAGAAGTGTATTAAACCGACGAAGTCGAATCCTTTTATGAACCCTAATGTATTGGATAAGAATATGTTCTCGGCGTGTTCGATAGAAAACTCGAAAATAAATAAAAATATGAATAAGTATTTCAACGAGAATGTATTCCGCGAGACCGACGATTTATATGATAAATCTCTATTACCGCGACAATTCTACACGATGCCCTCTACGACGATACCGAACGAACAAGAGAAGTTGGCGGATTGGCTCTATAACACGGGACCATCTTGTAAAGAAAACGGACTTAAATGCTATGAAAACATATACACGGATTTACGGAGTTCGGCACATTCGTAATAATGATGAATGAATAATCTTTTATTTTTATATAAATATATCTTAAATTATATGGATATATATCTATAATGCTCTTTGTATCGATTGGTATTGATTGTGATGTAGCGAACTTTTTGAATAAATATAATTTACGCAAAGCGTCGCTTCCGTTCGATTGGAACGTATCGTATAATGGGGTTTCGAAGTGTATCGAGAATGATTTTAAGAACTTTACAAACCCCCTTAGTGCCGATAGAATCAACGAAGATGACATCTATTTTCATCACGACTTTCTTGACATCGCCACTGTCGCTGCGAAAGCAGACCACGATAAATATCATAGACGATGTGAGCGATTACTGAATCTCTTTAAGACCGCAGAGACGACAGGTGAGTTCGTCCTTTTTATTCGCAAGGGACATCTGTGCTATCACCACGAAGAACAGAAAGGAAAATATAAGAATATAATGTGCGACGTAGAGGATGCGAAGCGTCTGAGTGGCATATTGCGAAGCAAATACCCACTCCTTAAATACAAAATTATAGTGGTATTAGGATGTGCCAAATGCGGAACCAAAGATACCGATAATGACGAAACGCTATCGCCGCTATCGCCGCTATCGGCAGTATCTGTGTATAATAACGTGAATGGCGGGACATTTGAAGAATGTATGCTAAAAATCGTTATCACCGAGATACGAGAACATAATTGATTACTTGGGCTTCGGCGTCTTCTTCGCGGACGAATGCCCGTCTTTGTATTTTTTCTTTGCCTTATTTGCCATAATAAATGCCTTCTTCTTATGGTCACAACCTTCTTCGATTATCTTGTAATCGACCGCTGCCGCTTTACCTGCTGTTAAAGCACTTGCCAATCTCGCAAGTCCCCACGATTGAGCCGTTTGGTTCGGACGCGAACCCGATGAAAAATACGCACCTTCTCCTTTCTTGACGATTCTCAGTAATGCCTCTAACGAACAACCTGTTTTTAACGCCAGTTCTTTTGAAGGCGTCAAGGTTTCGATGTTGTATATTTTACGTGCGTTCGCTACGTGTCCTGACTTTTTGTTTTTAAAAGACGCCAGTTTCTCTCGGGTATAATAGACGCCCTTTTCGTATTCGTTCTTTGATTTTAGCAACATATCCCGTTGCTTCTGATTGTCTTCGGGTGTAAGCATCTTTGGCACATACCGCATAGGGTATCTCTTTTCCGCGGAAGCCGTCTGCGTCGTCTTCTTCATCTATATTATAAAAATAAAAAATTGATACTTCCCTATATACAAAAAAAAGATATAAAGATAAATAGCGAACCGCTAATGCTTTCGATGAACTGTGAGTGTCCGTGCGGTGGAGGGCAATCGTGTATTGTAGATAGACGCAGTGTGAAAGACTGGGTGCATGAAGATGATGTATTCTTAAAACATAAGTTGCCCCTTCGAAAGAACTGTTATCAGCAATACACGAATAAACAATTAAAAGTATTGAATGCCCTTCTTGTGGGTGATGATAATAAGGTATGAATGAAATGAGTATGAATGAAATGAGTATGAATGAAATGAGTATGAATGAAATGAGTATGAATGAAATGAGTATGAATGAATATATAAATAAATAGTATATATCTATATGTAAATATGAAAAAGACTACGACGATAACATATAATACCGAAATACGCGATGGAGTTTCGACGAGCGAATTAGAATATAAGGATTATGTGAAGAACGAAAAGGGCGAAGAGAATCTTTTACATTACAAGGTGAGGAACTGTGTAGGTGCAGACACAATGAGAGTCATCAGTGATAACGGAAGCAGCTGCGAAACGTTGGCAACGAATGAATCATTTACGAATGAATCGTTTAATAAGATTTATAAGGTGGATGATGTAATCGATGAGACTATCGGTGTAAGTAGTAATAACAAGGATTGGAAGATACACGAATATAAGAATCATCAACTCAACAAGGAATATGAGCGTGAGTATGATACCATAAAGTTCGATATAAAGAGTGATTTATTAGAGGCAAGGACTGGTAAGTCTGGGGCTGGTAAGTCTGGGGCTGGTAAGACTGGTAAGTCTGGGGCTGGTAAGACTGGTAAGTCTGGGACTCGTAGTTATATTGAGAATGAATGATTTATTTATTTTTTTTATTTATTATTTACAAATAGATAATGAATAATAATAACTTTGATACATCAACAAGCATTTGTTCGGACGATTGTTGGAAGACCGCGAAGGAACTTCATAATAATAAAATATCGGAATACAATCTATACCCGAATAACTTCGTAGAATGCGAGAATCCAAATGTGCGAATGACGGACGGCTATTTGGAGCATCCTAATTTACGCGGACGCCCCGGGTATGGTTTAGCGGACGATTGTCTTATCGATAATGATTCGATGCTTCGCAATAATCCCGACGGTTTAACACACGACAGATGTCGGATACAATTGAATAACCGCATCTTCACATCGGGTCCGAACCTACGATGCGGTGCGGGAAACATAAGCGAAGAATTAAACTTGGTAGAGGGAACAAACACGAACCCTTTTATGTGTAAGAAACAAATAATGGAAAAAGAAATGAATAACTTCATACCGCTCTTGGACTTTATGAAAGATATCCAGAACCCCGACAATATCGTCCCTGTTTGGACGAATGGCGGTGAAGATACCCGCTCGTATATACATCGTGCCGAGTTTAATAAGAATTGCAATTGGATAGGGCGTAATACAAACGTCGGGGCGTAATAAAAACGTCGGAACATAATAAAAACGTCGGAACATAGGAACGTTTCAACATAATAAAAAAAATATTATATAGTAGAAGATAATATGAGTTTTAATAGAACAACTTATGACACCTGTTCTTACAAGCAAGACCTACAAGAAAACGTTTCCACGCTTAGTTATGTCCTTTCGCCCTATCGATACGAACACGAAAACAAATGTCGTCATCAACTGGGATTTGTCGGAGGAACGGCGGTTTCGCACGTCCAAGGAAACCTCGTCGATTTAGATAGTGAGTTGCGAGGACAGACCCGTATTATTTCGAAGTGCGGGACGAACCAATATGTCCCTACAAACGACGGAATCATCAAGAATGACAAAACCGCCCCAATCGATACAACGATGCTTCATCTTCCCGCTTGTCAATCCATAATGTATCGCGAAGTACCGATGCCCCCAGGCATCAACTATAACAAGTGTAGTTAATCAGGCAGCGTAGCAGTCGGACGGATACCTTTTTATTTTTATTAAATATATAACATTAACATAATTTACCCAAGTAATTCACAAAGAAGAACCATACTAAATAGAATGGACCGAACATAAACGCCACAAACGCGAAGAGAAGTCGGATAATGATGTTATCGAATAGACCTTTCCACGTGCAACTGAACGACAGATAAGCCGCATACACAGATATCAGTAATGTAAGGATGTATAATAACACGATACATATGTTATCTATCACACCCCAGCGGTAGTAGTAGTTCGCGTTGTATCCTCGCATAATAAGGTAGATGGCACTTATGATATCGTATTGTAGCACGTCCGTTTCGATTATATTACCGTGCTTGTCGTATATATTATTATATCCCGTATTAAACCCCTCTGCGAATCGATTGAGTTGTAAATAAGTTGCAAATAATGGTAATATAAGCATATCTATTTATTTATGTATAAAATAATATATTATTTTATTAGATATGAACCAATATATAGATACGAGATTGAATTATGATAGTTGCTCCTACAAGGAACAGTTAAAGAGAGCCGTGGGACCCGGTTTATACCACCTTGAAACGCCCTATAACGATTGCGTTGAATGCTTTCAGGATGTTCCCAACGACCCCGCTTTAAGATACCAAAACTACGGACAAAATACGTGTAGTATGAAAAAGGCAGTAGATGATTCAAGTGAATTGCTTGGTTTAAATTACAAGAACACCAAGTGTAATGCCGATGAATATTTACCCGGACGCTATCAGCCTACGGGGTGCAACATTAAAGGTGCCGATAAACCGCGTTCCTGTATTGTTCCTCGCGAAGACACGCGTCTTTCGAACCCGCCTTGTACGTTAAAGGAAACTGGTATTAATCGGTGGGAATGGCTATGCTTCGACCCGCAAGAACGGGCAATTGAAGCGTTTGACCGTGTGCCTGTGAATTATAGGATGGTTGCGAAGGATAACCACGTGCCGTGTATCGAACAACCCGAAGACCAATCTGTGTTTTTCCCGACGAATAATAATTCTGACCCAAAGTCGAACTTGGATGAATGGAAAAATAAAGCGAAGGATAATGTAGCATACTCGCCTGGATACCCTTACGGCACAATGTATCCGAGCGTTAAATGTAAGAATTAAAAATACAAGATAATATCCCTAATTCAATTCTTTCTCCCATACTTCAAAAAAGAAGTCTTTGACGTAATTAAACATAGTAGGGCAATTATCGAGTGCTTTAACATAAACTCGTTTAAAATTAAACTTTTTAAACTCTTCATCTACATAAAGTTTATGATTAATATCTTTAAAATCATTCTCTATTATTATTATTTTAAATTTTTCCAGAAATGTAGGTTCGTCGCGAAGTATATAATATAATGCACCTTCACAGTCAGCAACCAAAGTATTAAAAAGGAGATGATTATATTTATCTTTAATATCACTCCACGTTGAAGTTTTAACCTTTGTCCGTTCAATAAAATCTCTGCTATACATTTCATCCACAGGTTTCGTATCCCAATTCATTTGATATAAATCACATTTGGATATCGCACAATCTTCAATATGAAAACTTAGATTATTTAAATCTCTGTTTTCTTTTAATTGCTTGGCATAAGTATTGAAACTTTCAAATACTACTAAATTTTTACTATCATTTAATAGAGACCCGATGATACATGAATTTCTCCCAATATTACCCCCAATCTCCAATACAATATCATCGGGTTTAATATACATTACTGCCATTTCTTGTTCTGGATATTCTTCGCTAAAATTACCATAATTTAGTTTTAATTTACTATGTAAATCTGACAATTGCTGAGTAATACTGGTTTCTACGCTCATTTTCTATATATATATGAATCCTTATATTCTTATATCAAATACATACATAATATATTAACTATTTTTTTTCCTTCATTCATTAGAGGTTAATAATGGATTTATATTCTAACGATAATGACATTCCGTCGATGAACAATATATATAGTTCTACGTATTGGGAGAAAGTGAAGGCAGACGAGCAGAAGCGTAGCGATAAACTATATGAAAAAGCGAAATCGCCCTACGAAACGGGAATCGTCGCGAAACCGTCGTATTCGGATATGTTCGCGAGAATTGATATGGATAGGAATGACGGCAACGACGATTCCCGTTTCGTTTCTTCTCTATCGGGTGAAACGATAAGCAAGGGCGACTTCTCGCATAACAATATGACCCCTTTCTTGCGAAAGAACGTAACGCAGAATACAAATGTAGAGAATATGACCTCTGTGTTTGACACGAAAACTGGAAACAACCAATTTTGGCAAAATAAAAAGGAAGTCCCGTGTCTATTTAAACCCGAGTTGAACTCAGGCGGAAACATATGCGGTATGAAAAACAACGACGACTTCTTAAAGTCCCGTATCAATAATTCGTCCCGTGTGAATAACTTCTTCCCGATAGAGAAGATACGCGTCGGACCCGGTATCAACAAAGGATACGATGCCGCTCCCACGGGCGGTTTCCATCAAATGGATACGGCGGATTTCGCTAAACCTCGCACCATCGATGATTTGCGTAGTAAAATTAATCAAAAGGAAACCTACTTTGAAATACCGATACAAGCACCGCCAAAAGGAACAGACCAACGCAGTATCATTACCCCATTCGCCAAAAACCGTCCAGATACGAACTATGAGGTTACTCCTGATATGTGGTTTAAAACGACGGGGGCTTACACGAAAGAAGCGGAGCGACCTTCGCAAAACGTGAGACCTACCGCACGTCCCGAGTTTCACGTCGAATACAAGGGACCCGCAAACTACGGAGAAAACTCGCCGGGGCAAGGCATCGAAAATGATTACGGAAAAGACGCAATAATGCTATATGACAACGAGCGAACCACCACAGGCACACGAACCGTCGTATCGAACGTATCGTCTATTGTGAAAGCCATTGTAGCCCCGATAATGGACGCTCTCAAATACTCAATGAAAGAATATACGGTAGAAGCGGAACGGGCAGTCGGTAATCCGAGCATCCAGATACCGAACAAGGCTACCACCTATGACCCTGTAAATCACATTATGAAAACGACAGTGAAAGAGACGATGATACACGATAGTGAAACGACAAATCTTACAGGCAACAAGGAGACCTATTCGACTCTAAACGATACCGCAAAAACCACCGTAAAAGAGACGATGATACACGATAGTGAAGCGACAAATCTTACGGGAAACAAAGAGACCTATTCGGCGTTGAACGACAATGCGAAGACCACTGTAAAAGAGACAATAATACGCGATAGCGAAACGACCAATCTTACGGGCAACAAGGAGACCTATTCGGCATTGAACGACAATGCGAAGACCACCGTAAAAGAGACGATGATACACGATAGCGAAGCGACCAATCTTACGGGTAACAAGGAGACCTATTCGGCTCTAAATGACACCGCAAAGACGACCGTGAAAGAGACGATGATACACGATACAAATATCGCGAATATCAAGGGTGATAAGGGTGTCGGCTACATTCTCTTTGACGAAAATGACGCCAAGAAGACACTACGACAAACGTTGCCGAAAATCGACAGTGTTCGCAATATCGGTGGGACGACATACAAGGTTTCCTTATATAATCCTGATTTAGTAGCAAAAACTACGATAAAAGAGACAATGATAAAGGGGAAGTCAGAGTATGGATTCTTAGGAGGGATTTTAGAGGGATTAATGGGCGGTTATATGAGTGCGAATGTGGAACTTAAAAATACCCACAAGCAGTTCTTGTCGGATACCAATGAGTATGGGATAGCGGGTGGAGGGGCGGGTGCGGACTTCCGACAAATGGATAGGACTGCTGACGAAAACGCAGAGATTGACGGGACACGCGAGGGTATAATGATGAGTGCGGGATATACGCCGAACCCGGGGAATATCAATATTAACAACGACCCTTCGGAGATTGAAATGAGTACTAAGAAGCCCTTTGAGAATAGCATTGCCGCTCGTGATACAGGGAATATTGGGATGATTTACCAATCGTCGCCAGTATTTGACAATTGTAGCATTACGAAGATGCCCGAAAAATCGAACGCATTCTCCAACCGATTAGACAGCGACCTATTAGAACCGATGAATACCAACGATTTCGCCATCCGTATCAACCCAATCCGCAAAGGATGTAAAGTTTAAAGTTTAAAAAAGTTTATTATAATTATATATTATATAATATGAGAACGAAGAGAACGAAGCGAACGAAGTGTATGAAACATATTATAATTGGTGCGGGTATTACAGGGTTGTATTTGGCATATAAATTGCTATTAAAGGGTGTTCCATCTACTGATATAGTTATATTTGAGGGTTCTGGAAGAATAGGTGGGCGTATTTATACGAACGAACACGATGGCTTTCGATATTCTGTGGGAGCAGGGAGATTAGGAAAGAAACATAAGTATGTGATGAAACTAATTAAGGATTTTGAAATTCAAGACCAGATAATAGATATTGGCAAAAACAACAAGTATTTCGTCGAGGGACACTTGATGAATGAGGAAGAACTCTTGAAACATTATAAATCTAATTTCAAGAGTTTGAGTGAATTGTGGAAATATGCCATTGACAAAAAATCGAATGGTAATAAATATGACACTCGTTTATACAATTTACATAACTATTTTTCTTTGATATTGAAAGAGAATGAGGTTGAGTTGCTTAGAATATCCCTCGGATATATTGGCGAGATGTTTGATATGAATGCCTATAATTGCCTCCTAACATTGCGTAAAGACTTTGACGTTCGCAATAATGATTTTTTCGTATTGCGAGACGGAATACAAATATTATGCGACGTCCTATATAAATATATAATGGACGCAGGTGTTTCCGTTCATTTCTCATCAATGATGGACGATATCCGTGATGAGAAAAAGTATATAAAGGTAAATGGCTACAAGCATAGTTATCATAGGTTATATTTGACAATTACACGAAGGGATTATATGAAAATAGAGTATTTCAAGAAATACGAGGCAATCTTTAATACCGTAAGCGACGGACATTTATTGAGAATATACGCCCTGTATAAAGATGTATGGTTTAAAGATATGCCAAAGATACTTACACAGAACAAATTGCAGTTTATTATCCCTATCGATTATAAAAGTGGCTTGATACAAATCAGTTATAGCGACCGATATAATGCCGACTTTTGGAATGCCTTTAAAGATGAGAAAGATGTCAAAAAATATTTGACAAAAATATTGAATGAGATGTTTCCTGATAAAAATATCAAAGAACCTGAATGGATAACTATGCATTTCTGGGAAGCAGGAGACCATATGTGGAATGTCGGGGTAAATACAAAACATATACTGGATAAAATGGATTCGATATTTATTCCAAAAGATATCTATATATTAGGTGAAACATACAGCGAACGCCAAGCGTGGATTGAAGGAGCAATAGAAACCGTCCATAAAAAACTAAAAATATGAATGATAATATGAATGATATGATAATATAACAATAATAATTGATATATAAAACACATATATACGCATATATACACGTTATATTATATTCGAATGATGACGTCCAATGTATCACCGCTTAGATACCCTGGGGGGAAAACGAGGGCGTGTAAAATAATTGAAAAGGTAATCATAGAGCATCTTGATATAACCTCGTTTGACACAATTATTTCTCCATTCTTCGGCGGTGGTTCATTTGAGTTTTACATGCAAAATAAGTATGGCGTAATGCTAATCGTAAATGACAAACATACGCCATTATATAATTTTTGGAAACAGGTTAAAATAGACAAGGAGGCATTATGCGAAGGATTACGAGCGATAGCAACCGTTTCGGTATCAAAAGAACAATTCGTCGGCTATCGAAAAACGATTATGGATTTGGACGCCGATACATTACAACAGGCGATACAATACTTTGTAATCAATCGATGTTCGTTTAGCGGTTCTACATTGTCAGGGGGATTTTCGGAAGAAGCAAGTTGTAAGAGATTTACACCATCGTCTATCCAGAAAATAGAGGCACTCGATTTCACAAATATAGAAATATATAATGAGGACTTTTATGATTTTCTTACGCATCCGTATCCGCATCAACACGTTGCTTCCGCTGCTTCCGCATTGCTATTCTTAGACCCGCCTTACTATTTAGAACGTAAATCCAAGTTATACGGGAATAACGGAGATTTACACGAAGGGTTCGACCATCTACGATTGTTTAATCTTGTAAAAGACGAAAAAAGAAACTGGGTGCTAACCTATAATAATTGTGCGTTTATTAGAGACCTCTATAAGGATTTTACGATTATCGACGTGAATTGGAAATACGGTATGAATACTTCAAAGCAATCCTCAGAGATTATCATCATAAACCATATAAGGCTAACGTCTATTATATAAGTTGTAGCGGAGTCGAGAATAAACTCGATGACCTGCTACCCATTACAATTTGTTCGCGTGGCCTAATCGGTTAGGGCGTCGCTCTTATGAAGCGAAGATTCTGGGTTCAAGTCCCAGCGTGAACAGTTGTTGTTTCTTTTTTACTATATAAATATATGAGTCTTTAATATTGACAAGTATATTTATGAATAAAATCGCCTTTCTCTTTTTGATATACGATATGATAAATCACGAGAGTATATGGCATAGATATTTTCGGGACGTTAGGGGCATCAGTAAGAGCCAGTATAACATTTATATTCATTATAAGACTGACGTTCGCTTAGAGTTTTTCGATGAATACAAGATACACAAGAGTAAAATAATAGATACGAAATATGCGGACATTTCGATTGTGAAGGCACAGAATATCCTTATTAAAGAAGCCTTGAAGGATGCGAAGAATACGCATTTTATATTCTTATCGGGTTCGTGTATCCCATTAAAATCGTTTGATTATCTTTATCATTACCTCGAACCGAAGTATTCCTATTTTCACGTCGCAGACCCTGACGATTGCTTTCCAGATTGCGAAGTCGCCTTACAATATATTCCGAAACGGCATATTCATAAAGCGTCGCAATGGAGCATTTTGAATCGAAAGCACGGTGCGTTATTAGTCGGAAACGATAGTGCCGACGCAGCCGACGCGTCTGATACGTATTTACGATGGTTTAAGGATACGTATGCTCCTGATGAATTATGCTATATCTCTTATCTTTCTTATATTTATAATGATACATTGGATGACGAAATTATAGCGACGTCCTATCATTCTCCGCCAGAAGTCGCGACGACCTTTGCGAACTGGGAGGATATGAATTATACATTTGTGTCGGAAAGAGAATTGAAAAATTATAAAAATATCAGCGAAGAGGAGTTGAATCATTTATTGCGAAGCAAAAGCCTATTCGGAAGGAAGTTTAAACCGTCGTGCTATCCTTCACTAAATAAAGGGTTCTATTATTATATAATTACTATATAATATAATTTTAATATATGTAATTATTAGAATTAGAATGATAAACACAGAAAATGGCATTTGTTCTCGTATCCTAACACCAAAGCAAGTTGGACCGATTTGTTGGTTTATGGCTGCGTTCGTCGCTATGTTTTATAGCCAACGTAGTCGAAAAAAATTAATCGAAGCCTCTAAAAGTTGGAATAAAAAGAAAGAAATATTTACATTATTAAAGCAGGTATTGGATGATAAATACTTGAAGACCGAGAGTAGAGAAAGTAAGGATTACGAAAAGTTTAGCGACGATACCTTCGGCAAAATATTAACTTTATTATATAAAGAGAATAAATACGTGTTTCCTTATAACCCGAAAGTAATTGTGGGTGGATTTCATTCAGAAATTTATATGGGCAAACTCTATAAATTATTAAACGTCGATTATAGAATGTATGATTATTGTAAATCTAATAATAATTTATACTACTCATACTTGAACGAGGAGTTTGATAGTATGGAATATAAAATCAGTAAAAAGAATATTCAAATGTACGTGAATAATAATACAATCTTTAAATATAGTGATATTGATGCGAATATACGACCTCCTGAGATATTAATGGTTGTCGTTCGCGAAGAAGAGGTATTTAAAGGTTTTTTCCCTTATACGATAATAAAAGAAGGTGATACAAAGGCTAACCTAACATCTATGAACGAAACAATATTTTATAAAGGCGTAGAGTATAACTTAGATTCCACAGTATTGGCAAATTGGAATATAAATAAAAAGAACGGACACGCAATCGCAGGAATAACATGTAAAAAGAATAAATACGTCTATAACGGATGGACGAGGACGAGTATGGACCCAGTGATGGCGAAGATAGCGATTACTCGAAATATACCTTGCGAACTTATGAAATACGATTGGAATATTCGATTTAATAACGACTTTTGTCTAAACACAACAATATGTATTCCAGATATAATGAAGAGAGTTAATAAATTAAAGAAAAGTGATGTTTGCTTTAATTTTAGCAAAGGAAAACGTATCTTAGTCTATGTTCGCAAAGAAGTTGCAGTAAATACATCGATAGAAAAAGATGATGTCATACAATCTAAAAATATCCCGAATCCTATTCCTAAGATACCTATTAAGATACCTATTAAGATACCTATTAACAAGAAGGATTGTCCAGAAGGCAAGGTGCGAAACCCCGCGACTGGAAGGTGTATCTTAATAAAGAACGCGAAAGCCGCGAAAGCCGCTAAGGGAAAGAAGTCGCCTAAGGATTGTCCAGAAGGCAAGATGCGAAACCCCGCGACTGGAAGGTGTATCTTAATAAAGAACGCGAAAGCCGCGAAAGCCGCTAAGGGAAAGAAGTCGCCTAAGGATTGTCCAGAAGGCAAGGTGCGAAACCCCGCGACTGGAAGGTGTATCTTAATAAAGAACGCGAAAGCCGCGAAAGCCGCGAAAGCCGCTAAGGGAAAAACGAATATTCCTTATCATAACGTCGTTCCATCGCCTGTCGTTCCATCGCCTGTCGTTAAACCTATACCTGTCGTTATAGACAAAAATACTGCGGACATTGGTATGGAACTTTCTGTATTTATTTACATAAGCAAAGATTTTAATTTCAGAATGACTCAGTATTATAATGAGATTGTATTTGTCAAGTTTGGTAAAAAGGTATATATAGAGATTACAGAAGGAGATGAAATGAATGCTCCTGCGACCGAAAATGGAATGATGGATATCATTATGCCTTTTGACGAACTTATGAAAAACAAGTATTTAAAGAAATATTATGAATTGTCTCTTATGGCAATTGGAAAGCCAAATATTGATGCGAATTATTACAATAATGACATGAATATCCTTAAAAACCATTATCTTATCGATGCGATATATATTGTTGAAGATGCTTTTACCAAAATTAAGGTTGCTAAGAAAGGCAATATTTATCGTCATTTTAACCTGAGTAAGTTGAAAAAAATGAAGGTTGATGCGGATAGCATAGAAGAGTTTAACACAGCCTACAATGAAAAATTTGGAGTTGATGAAGAAACATTCGACGAATTGTCTGCGAACTACACAGCACTCATAAATAAATTATAAAAATATATACATAGTTCCTTATTCCTAATTAGTTCATCATTCCTAATTCCTAATTAGTTCATCATTCCTAATTCCTAATTAGTTCATCTTTTTCTTTTTCCATTCGTCGAGTGAAACTTTGATACATTGAGAATTGGAATACTCGGGATTATTTTTTTTAATTTCCTTAGATTTATTCCTAAGAAAACTCCTGAGCATCTTCTCAATCCTTAGTTCTTTAATCGCGTTTTTCATACATTATGTGCGACTAATACAAGGGTTATCGAGATGATACGCGAGGGAAGTCCAGTATAGAAACTTGGCATCATTCATTTTCAAGACAATGGTAGTCATTTCGTTCGTTCGGCTTTGTGCTTTGGGGTTCGGCTTTGTGCTTTGGGATTCGGCTTTGGGATTCGGCTTTGTGCTTTGGGATTCGGCTTTGTGCTTTGGGATTCGGCTTTGTCTCTAATAAACTATATCAGTAATTGATGTCATTTTTTAAGTAATAGCAATTATATTAGAACATATTTAGTAGCCGAAGCGGCGAATTAGAAATCATCTCTTTTATTTTTATATCGACGTTATATAGAATATAATTTATAAATGAATAAAAAAGCAAATGAAGCCCTGTGTATCCGCAATACTGGAACTTGGGCAAATGTTAAACCCGAGCATAAGTTCGACTCCGCAAAGTTCAAGAAAGAAGTCGTATTAAACGACCTTCCATTCCTATCCCCTAAGATATACAATATGATACAACGAATCAACGAACTCGACGCAAAGGATATGGCGAACGACAACAAATACTACAAGCACATCATATACAGTGATGTATCTGGTGTTTATGGGGCAAAGATGGTTGCGTCTTCTTTAATCGCCAATAATTTCACGCTCGTATATTCCAACAAATTCGCCATCAAAGCCGATATTCAAGATAAAAACAAAACATTCGGTCTTCTAACGACGTCCACCGTGTATCAGAAACCGCTAACAGTCGGTTTAAAGAAAAAGATGATGACTATTATGAACGAACGTCCCTCAAATATCAATGGTGAAAATATACGTATCATCATATTAGATTCAGGGTATAAGGAAGGGCTTGACGTATTCGATGTTAAATACATGCACATCTTAGAACCGCTTGAAACGAAGGCAGAATATACGCAGGTTATCGGGCGAGGAACGCGATATTGCGGACAATCTGGATTACCGTTCATCCCCGGAGTAGGTTGGCCTCTTAATATTTATCGATACAACATCAAGTATGACAATGATACAACCGTTCATGACTTATATATCAAACATAGCAATAAAAACATCAGTGTGTTCAATTTCATCGCGGACATAGAGTCGATTATGATTGCGTCCGCAGTGGATACCCCGCTAACCGAGAATCTACATTTGCTAAGCGAGAAGAACAACCGTTTCTATGATTATTTGATGGCGAAGAATAATATAAAAAACGTCGTTAAGCCGAAACGCAAGGACTTGATAGAAATCGTAAATAATATACGCGGGAAGATATATACGAATGAAAGTATCATCGATTGTAAGAAGAAATGCAAGGGACCTCTCGAAGACTTCCCGTCGGCGAACGCGTTACTCATCATAGCAGCAGTATTTACAATTGATAAGATTGGCGACCGCGACGATGTTCGAATGAATAAGGCGACGAAGAAGTTATATCGCGGAGATGCGAATAACAAAGTCAATAACTATATAAAAGACGCCGATTTATTAAAGTACTTGAATGAGAGACACCCGAAGCCTCAGTTGTGTAATATCATTGATAAGAATCAGAACTTCTGCGACGCCATCAATAAACTATGGATGAATCCTATTAACTTTCTAAAATTATTTGGAGATAAAATCATAGAGAATCTCAACTATTATAAGAAGGTGAATGCCATCACCGACAAGAACTTTGCGGACGCACTCAAGTTTATTTACGAATATAAGAGTCAATTGATAGTGAAAAAGCCGACGTTCGAGCCAGTGCCGCCGAAAAACAAGATGACGAACTTTGAATTATACAAATATGTAGAGAAGCACTATGCTCCGTATAAATGGGAATATGTCGATATCGTAAATAAATGCGTCGCAGAAGTCGTTGTACCCGCTGACGCAGCAGACGCTGACGCCCCTGTCGCTCCCGTAGTCGCAAATGGATACAATATCGTAACCTTCTCGCATACGCAGAACTTCGTTCAAAAGTTCTTCACCCCTCAATCGCCCTATAAAGGAATGTTATTATTTCATAGTGTCGGCTCGGGTAAAACATGCACGGCGATTGCGACCGCCACGAATACCTTTGACAGGGAGGGATACAAGATATTATGGGTTACGAGGCATACGCTGAAAGAGGACATTTGGAAGAATATGTTTGATAACATTTGTAATATAATAATACAAGAGCGTCTTAACAATGGCGAAATATTACCGACGACGAGGGCGAAACGTATGGAGTTTTTAGGAAAGAATTGGCTACAACCGATATCCTATAAGCAATTTACAAATCTTATTAAGGGTAAAAATAAGTTTTACAAGGAGATGGTGGATTTGAATGGCAAGGAAGACCCGTTTCGCAAAACCATCATCATCATCGATGAAATCCATAAAATATATAGTTCGTCGCTTTCGATGTTAGAGAGACCGAACCCTGAGGTTCTTCAAACGATGGTTCAAAACTCATACAAGGTGTCTGGCAAAGATTCGCTCAAATTACTTCTTATGACCGCTACGCCGATTACGGACGACCACATGAGTTGCGTAAAAATACTCAATTTATTATTAGAAAACTACGAGCGATTTCCCGAAGAGTTTGAGCGATTTAAGACGATGTTCTGTAATGAGAATGGGTTATTTACGGAGAAGGGTTCGCAAGAGTTTATGAATCGTATCACGGGTTTAGTAAGTTATATCGATAGGGCGAATGACCGTAGCCAGTTTGCTTACCCTGTCATAAAGGACGTGGTGCTTGATATTGAAAAACAACGACAGAGCAGTAGTGGAATCAATGATATCATTTTAAAAATACAGGAACACGAGGAACGCCTGAATAACAAGGAAGTTAAATTGACGAAGGACGAGACAAAGGAGTTAAAGAAGGAGATTGCGAATATGAAGAAGGAGCAAAAGAACGCCGTAAAAGACAAGGATACGCCAAAGGACGTTATTGATTTTATAAACAGTTGTTTTACAAAGAAAACAGAACGACCTGTGCGACAACCCGCAGCCGCAAAACGCAAAACTACCAAGAAAGTGGTTGCTGACGTTGCCGTCGATGACGTTGAAGACGTAGTTGATGATGACGCCGAAGCGGAAACGGACGCCAGTGCCGTCGCAAATGGCACAAAGGTTGCGATAAATGTTGCTGACCCTAAGGCGAAGCCCAAGTCCGTGAAACCCCCAAAGCCCATTAAGGAGAAAAAGGTTGCTGAAAAGAAGCCGTGTCCCGAAGGCAAAGTGCGAAACCCTGCTACCGGACGTTGTATAAAAATGAAGGCACGTGATGACATGCATAGTTTTTAAGTTTAGGAGGTGCGTAATAATGAATATAAGAATAATAGGAAAATATATATAGATATGTATATAGTATTATTTTCAATAGTTATATCGGCAGTTATTTTAGGGGCGTATCAATATATCGATAGCATAAACAGAGATAGCAACACGGAACCTTACGATGTTAGCAAGGATTTATTGACTGTCAATAATATTATGGCATACGTATTGATTGCGTCAGGAGTATTCTTTGTGATGTATATGGCTTTTAATGACGATCTTGATATCTTTTCGTCGCTTGGTATAATAGAGAACAATGGCTACGAAATAAAAAAAATGAATGTGAATCCAAGTATTCTAAGAAATACCACTGACCCTATGAAGATGGGCTTCGAACCCTATAATAGCGGCGGTAGCGGCAGCAGTGTTAGTGATGGTGGCGGAGACGGCGGAGACGGCGGAGACGCATCCTCTGTATCTTCATCGGAATGCTCTGCAGATTCAGAGTAATCAATAGTTATCGTTTCTTATTTTTATCAATAAATATTATTTTTCATTTATAAGTAATTTAGGGTCGACTGTCAGTCCCTTCAATATCCTCTTAAATAGTGGGAGCGAAAAGTTGGCAACCGAGCAATTCTCATATTCTTTAATCGTGTTTTCAGGTATCCTTAACTTTTGTGCTAACTCCTTTTGCGTTAATTTTAATGCGTTTCTTGCTGTGGAGATTGCTTGTGCTTGTTCGCGAGTTATCTTGTTTAACTTGGGAATCTCCTCCGTGTCTAATCGACGGAACTCCTTGTTTCCCATAGGTTTCGCCGACTGCGAATGCTGTTGTGTTTCTTTCTTTGCCGCGGTATTACTCCGTATAACAACAGGTTCCCAGTCTTGATAGCAGTTATTCATTATTTTCTTATTTACTGTATAGTAATAATTTAACATTATATCATTTATCTCTTACAATAATGTCCGGTATTCTTGACAATTCGACTATCTGGATACGAATACATCATCGCGACTGGCGGGTGCTGATACGTGGTTATCGGATATGTATCAGGTGGATACGAATACACCGCGTTCGTTGCGTTCGTTGCGTATGCGGGGTTCGTTAAATCGACATTTACTAAGGAGGGTGTCTTATTTGCGACTTTACAATTTTTTCGAATAAACTCAGGAATCGGGTATTCTAAATGTTCATAGATGATAACGTATTCTTTAATAATATCTCGCACATCTCCGATACTACAATTCGACGGTTCTATCAGTAATTTATCTTCGATATGATGATACAGTTTATCCATCTTTATTTGTGCCTGACGGAATGACAGTTCGCGTTCCGCAAGTTTGAAATTGCCTACCAAACTCAATATAGTTACAGTGCAACTATTGAGAATAATGTTGGCATATTTGATTTCTGTTGTGTTTATGTCGCTCATCGAATTCAAAATAGTCATCGCACCAGACGACAATATCAACGGTATATTTATCAATGTCCTTATCCACGAAAAGAAGGCATAACTTTTGGAGCAAAGGATTGATGTAACAAAAGCCTTGTCTTTTATATTTTGTAAAAGTTCAATATGTTCCCTTGGAAAACTGTTCGTGTTCGTTGGCGTATGCTCTATGTATAACGATGTATATTCTTGCGATGCGTTCATATATTAAAGTATTATATAATATAATACGTAGTACGTAGTAAGTATTACGATTACGGTTTATACGGTTGTATTGAGGTTAAGTTTGTTAAAACCGTATTCTTTTTCAATATCATAGTATTATCCTTTCTTTTGTCCGCCATAAGCACCTTGTATTCGTCGATTGACGGGATATATATGATGCCTTTCTTTCTATCCTTTGTGGCACGTGCGTTAATCTCGGCAAGTGTCGGTATATCATTATAGTTTGTCGGTTTCACTTCGCGGGTGCTATGAAAATCCAAGTGTTTATTGGATAATAGCAGGATTTCGTCGTGGAAATTATATTGCCCCTCTCTGTCCGTCTTATAGGAAATCCAACCGTCAATATGGACTTTGCGTTTTTTCAAGAACGGTGCCAATCTGCTCTGAAAAAAGATGACAAGTTTCTTATCCGTGTCGTCTTTCGAAAACCGCATACATTTAGTAGGCATCACCATTCGTTCGCCCCACGTCTTCTTTGTTTTCCCATTCGGTAGCACAGTTATTGTAGGAGATTCAACCATTGCTTCCGCACACGTCTCCACTAACAACTCCTTTAATGACGCACGGTCAAAGCCTTCCTCCTTGTCTGTCTCAGTATATTCAAGATTTACGATAATATTCCACAATAACCTTATCGTTTTCGGGTCGTCTATATTTAACAAATACAAATCCTTCTTCAACTTGTATTCAATATTTGTTCCACGCGTTCCGGGAATATAGTAAAGCGGATATATATATATTTATGGTTAGTCGTCCTATTCGCAACGTCGTTATTGTCGGGTATCGTGGTGTATATTATATTGGAAGTATCCTTCTTAATACCATATAATGACGCCGCTTCGTCGGAACTGACAAAATAGGCTCTCTCATATCGCGGGTCGTAATACTAGGGGGTCATAATAATTTTTATAGAACTCCTTTACATATTTGTCTTTTGGCTTTGAGTAATCGAACGTATGCGTAACCCCTTGATATACGTGGGTTCGATTTGGAACAACCGTGATGTCGAAATCTAAATCTAAATCATCTTTGATTGCGATAGTGATGTTTTTTGTCAAAGGTTTTTAACCTGCTTTGATTCGATATACTTTTTACCTCGGAACGTCGTGGCACACGCATTTTCTTCGGCGGTAAAGGCAAACTCATTATCTATTTATACAGAGATATTATTATATTATATTTTTACTATATAGATAATGAGAAGAACAAGTAAGGTTGGTGATGATATCCCTGATGTAAAAAAGAAGACATCTTTTCTTCCAAACTTTTTAAGAAGAAATAGGATTGATATCCCTGATGTAAAAAAGAATACATCTTTTCTTCCATTTTTAAAATCAAGAAAGGTTTTTCCTGTCAGAGAAAAAGTTGATAACCCTTCTGTTTTTAAACCTACTCTGTTCCCACACTATTCAAATACGGACGAAGAAGAAACACGTTTTAATTTAGATTTTTCAGAAGATGTGATTTATCATTCATCTAAGTCGCGTCAGCCGACTGAGGAGGATAAAAGACGTGATATTGAATTAGTAAGAATTTTGGGACAACCATCATCTACTTACTTATTTAATAATGATACACTACTAATGACAATTTCAGATTTTAACTTATTACATTTATCAGATATAACCGAAATTAAATTAACATCTTCTGATAAAAAAAAGTATAATAGAGCAGAAATCGAAGAAAGATTTAAATTAACTTTACAAGCATCTACTAAAATAACGTCGATTGATATAGATGGTATAGATTATTTAATACCTTTATTAATAGAATACAAAACCCTAACTTCTATAAAAAAGTTAATATTAAAGCCACCAAATGATGATGAAAATGTCGCTATTAATGATGAAGATATTTACAATTTATTGAATAAAATAAAAGGTATGGTAAATCTCGAAGTATTAGAGTTTAGTAAATTTAAAATAGATGTTGCTAACTTTTTTAAGTGTAGTGGTGTCAATTTTGATGTTTTTTTTATAAAAATGATGAATAGTTTAAAGCAATTACAAAATATAAAATTCAATGATAATAACTTTACTGATGATGAAAAAATAGAAGCATATATAATTTTTTTAGAAATATATAGTACATCATCAGAAAAATTAGAACTTGTAGTAGATTGGATAAAAAAAAATTATACAGAAAGTCAAGAAAGCGAAGAATATTTCTATAATAAATGGTTTGATTATTTACTAAATAGCGCAAGAAATAAAGAAACGAGTAAAATTTTAGAAAGGAGTAAAATTTTAGAAACGAGTAAAATTTTAGAAATGGGCGTATGGTTAGAAAACACACATGTTCATTCAAATAAACGCACCCAACAAAATGAAGAAATTATTAAAGAAGGTATTGGTAAAATGGAGATATTTTTCCAAGAATTAGATACTGAAAAAATATCAATAATTAAACAATGGTTAATATCATTGTTAAACGAACGTGATAATGAGGGTTTTGACCGTGATGACTCAAAAAATATTATAAATGATAACTTCGTAGAACGATTTAATATAGTTATAAAAATTCTCAATATTCTCAAAGAAAAAACATTAAATTTGTTAGAAACACATATTGACAAAAAATTTATCACGAGAATGAATTATTATATTACAAAATTTCATAACACATGGTCTCAATATGAAATTACAAAACGATACAATATCATTATTAAAAATTATATTGAATATCGTTATGAATATCGTGAGAAATCAAAAGGTGGTCGTAAAGCACCTAAGAAGCCATCCAAGGTGGCACTTAAAGCACCTAAGAAGCCATCCAAGGTGGCACTTAAAGCACCTAAGAAGCCATCCAAGGTGGCACTTAAAGCACCTAAGAAGCCATCCAATGTGGCACTTAAAGCACCTAAGAAGCCATCCAATGTGGCACTTAAAGCACCTAAGAAGCCATCCAAGGTGGCACTTAAAGCACCTAAGAAGCCATCCAAGGTGGCACTTAAAGCACCTAAGAAGCCATCCAACGTGGCACTTAA
>Ga0194055_10000458_pt1 | contig 32733 bp, 36 predicted proteins | sample SepL449m_MetaG_FD_155482 | JGI IMG/M metagenome (GOLD analysis project Ga0194055, IMG submission 155482) | Anoxic zone freshwater microbial communities from boreal shield lake in IISD Experimental Lakes Area, Ontario, Canada - Sep2016-L442-9m | ecosystem: Environmental > Aquatic > Freshwater >... | reverse complement strand
GTTTTAGGTGATGTTAATCCAGGTAGTTCTGTCGTAGCTAGAGGAGATATTATCATCTGGGGTCATCTGCGTGGGGTGGCTCATGCGGGATCCCATGGAGAAAAAGAAAGTCGCATATTTGCTCTAAAAATGGAACCTACACAGGTGCGCATTGCTGATACAGTAGCGCGAGTAGCACCGCCTGATCCTGATGATTTGCAACCTGAAATTGCCTATCTAACAAAAGAGGGAATTGCTCTATCTAAGGCTTTTAGCTTTGAGAAAAATCATGAATTTCAACAATCAACTGGCTATTGGTTAGAAACTGTGACAGAATTCCCTAAATTAAAAGTTGAAATAGCAGCAAAATCTTCTATTCTAAATAAAGTCTTAAAGTCTCCTCTTAATCTGTATAAAGATATATGAATCGAGTCATTGTAATTACCTCTGGCAAAGGGGGAGTTGGTAAAACAACAGTTACCGCAAATCTAGGAACTGCTCTAGCTAGTCTAGGCCGTAAAGTTGCTCTAGTAGATGCGGATTTTGGATTGAGAAATCTCGATCTGCTCCTTGGACTTGAACAGAGAATTGTCTATACCGCTCTTGATGTATTATCTGGAGAATGCAGTTTAGATAAAGCTCTTGTGAGAGACAAGAGAGTGCCCAATCTGGTACTTCTGCCAGCAGCCCAAAACCGAACCAAAGAAGCCATCAGTCCTGAACAAATGAAGGAACTGGTAGAGCAATTGAAACCGCAGTATGACTATATATTGATTGACTGTCCTGCTGGGATTGAGATGGGCTTTCGCAATGCCATCGCCCCGGCCGATGAAGCGATCATAGTCACCACGCCTGAGATGGCGGCTGTTCGCGATGCTGATAGGGTTATAGGATTGATGGAATCTGAGCACATTAAAACAATCAGGCTGATTGTCAATAGAGTTCGTCCTGAAATGATCCAACTCAATCAGATGATCTCAGTTGAAGATATCATGGACCTTTTGGTCATACCCCTGCTGGGAGTGGTGCCCGATGATCAACAAATTATTGTTTCTACTAACCGTGGTGAGCCAATAGTTTTAGAAGAACAAACCAGCTTGCCGGCAACTGCTATCAAGAATATAGCATCTCGCCTGGAGGGCAAAAATGTCCCCTTCTTAAACTTGAAACCCAAGCGTGAGGGCTTTTTCCAACGTATTCTGCGTTTTTTTACTCGTAGATTTTAACGCCTAGACCAATGGAGGTATTAAAAGGAATGTTAGAACGTGTGCTCTCTTGGCTACAGCCTGTTAAAAGTGGAGAAGATGCTAGACGTCGTCTCAAGTTAATTATTGCTCATGATCGAGCTAGCTTGAACCCTGCCATGCTAGAATCCATGCGTCGAGAAATCATGGAGGTGGTCAACCGCTATGTAGAAATAGACTCTGATGCTATGGAGTTTTCTCTAGAAAGCGATCAGCGCTTTACTGCTCTTATTGCCAATCTTCCCATTAAAAGGATTAAATCCTATCCTGGCGAGATTTCTTCTGTGGCTGAAGATGCGTCTTCTTCTTAATCCAATCGACAGCATCAAGTAAATCTGAGCTACTATAGTCGGGTTTTGTGCTGTGTTGATAGTTACCACTGAGTACAGATTCGCCATAGCCGGTTCTCACTAGAATACTAGTAAGACCAGCATTATGAGCCATATCTATATCAGTGGCTTTATCGCCTATCATAAAACTTTGACATAAATCTAGATCATGTTCCCATGCTGCGGCAACGAGCATACCAGTATTGGGTTTGCGCCAACTGCTCCAGGCAGAGAAATCTGGATTTGTTCCTCCAGCGGCAGGGCTTAGGTAGGGACAATAGTATATGGCGTCTAATCTGGCGCTGCCTTCTTGTTCTAAAAGTTCAACAAGTCGCCGATGTAGATCATCTACATGTGATTTGGGATAGTAGCTGCGCGCTGGCCCTGATTGATTGGACACCACACAGCAAAAAAAACCCAAATCGTTGAGGGTTCGTACTGCTTTGGCAGCGCCTGGGATAAGTTGAAGGTCCTCTAGTTGGTGGACGTAACCCACCTCTACATTAAGTACACCGTCGCGATCAAGAAATACTGCAGGTTTAGACACGCCAAATTTCTTTCAATAAAGTTTCTGGTTGGATATCGCCAATTTTACCGGTAGGAGACTGAATGCCGATATAGCGATTTTGATTGCCAGGGATCAGTTTGCTGACCTGGGTAGGTCCAAAAAGGGCTATAGTTGGCGTGCCTACAGCTATAGAAATATGCATTGGACCACTATCGCTGCAAAGCATCAGATTTGCTCCTGCTATCATTGCTGCCAGCTTACCTAGATCCGGCGGAGATGTCACCTTGAGATAGAATCTATTGACTAGAAGCTGTTTTACTAAATTATCATCTTCTGGCCCTTTGATCAGCACTATCGGCAGATCTGGTTGTTTTTGCCGGAGATCATCAATGACAACTTGCCATTTTTCTACGGGATAAATCTTGTCTATTCCTTTTTTTTGAGCCAGTTGACTGGAGCCACCATGAATAATGACATAGCCCCTATCGCCAAGATTGAGCCTTTCTCCTTCTAGTTTTGCCCAGTTGATATCATCTTTGGGAACAACTACTTTTAAAGCAGGAGTGGGAGTGTCAATCTGCAGACCCTTGAGCAAATCATGATACATCGAAGCAGCATACTGATCGCTATTGAGAGGGGCAGGATTGTTGATAAACCAAGATTTATCGCTTTGATAACCTACTCTATTTGATATACCATCGAGCCAGAGGAGAAAACCTACTGCCGGGTTAGTACCTAAAGCTAAGGCAATATCATATTCGCGATCACGGATGATCCCGAGCAAATTGAGATAGTCTGCCGGGCCATTACGATCTTTATAGTCAAAAAGTAAAACTTCACGCGCCCAAGGACATATCCTATATGCCCCTTTAGAGCGAGGTTCAACAATAACATCAATAATACTTTTAGGATATTTACTCTTGAGTGTCTCAAGAGTGGGAAAGAAGAGGATCTGATCACCTATTCCACCGGGAATCAGGGCTAGTATACGCATGGGTCACTCCTTGTTCTAGTTAGCCTTACTGATTTACACAACAGATGCCAGCTTAATTTTAATCCCAAATAGCTCAATTGGGGTGAAAGATTGAACCCCTAGAGCAACATGGAGAGTTTTGGGGGTTCTGTATTTACTAAAAAAAGCCTAATCCGTCTGGGTATAATCCTGTGATTTTTGAACCTTGGTATTGGGCGAAGATTGAGATGGATGAAAAACACCCATCACAATGAGTTTAAATGATCTAAATTCGGCATTGGATCAACTCTATGTTGGAAACCTGTCGTAAGTATTGAGCATTATCAAATTGATGCCCAAAAAATAATACAGTTAAAATAGAGATTCAAGAGAAATATAAAAATCATTATCTATGAAAGTTGGTGAAATTTATGTCAATCCCAATCATTAACTCACACATTGAAATCACTCCTGGCATTTGCGGTGGTAAACCCAGAATTGCTGGGCATCGTATTAGAGTTCAAGATATTGTTATTTGGCATGAAAAAATGGGAATGTCACCAGATGAAATTATTTATCATCATCCCACTATTAGCCTATCTGATGTTTATGCAGCTTTAGCTTACTATCATGAACATCTGGATGAAATTAGACAAGAAATTGAAAACTCAGAAAAAATAGTGCAAGAAATAGAGGCTCAATCAACCTCTACATTGCAACAAAAACTTAAGCATCTTCATGGACAATAGAATCAAATTTCATTTAGATGAAAATGTGAGTAATGCTATTGCTTTGGGACTAAGGCGAAGAGGAATAGATATAACAACTACTGCCGAAGTAAAATTGATTGGAGTCACAGATCTAGACCAAGTTAACTTTGCTTTGTCTCAAAATCGGGTTATTTTTACTCATGATGATGATTTTGTAGTCCTTCATTCTCGTAGCATTAATCATGCAGGAATTATTTATTGTAGTCAACAAAGGCATTCAATTGGTGAAATCTTGCGTAAATTAATCTTAATTTGGGAAGTACTTGAATCAGAAGAGATGCAAAATCAATTAGAATTTTTATGATAACTAACTACCCTAAACACTTACAGCAAATTGACCTAACTATTGTCATTTCTGAATCCTAGCAGCTTTCTAGAAAGAACAATAGCACGATTCTTTAATAATAACAATTAGCCTCATGAAGAAATGGTTACAACTCTCTCACAGTAAGACCTTGTCTGGAAAGTGACAAAAGAGGACTATCGCGATTCTAGATCAAGTCTCGTACATTTTTAAGTTTGGAACACTTGCCAATTGGGAGTTGTAGCCTTCCAATGTAATGGGAGTTGGCGTAGGGATATTTTTTGTAGGCTCAATGTTTTCTCTAACCAGGAAAGCAAAAAAAAAGGAATTAGCTGATTAGTTTAATACTATTAAATCCCTCACTTTCCTATATGCCCCTTTAGAGCGCGGCTCAAGAATAACATCGATAATACTTTATCCCAAATAGCTTAATTGGGGTGAAAGATTGAACCCCCAGAGCAACATGAATAGTTCAGGGGGTTTATATTGACTAAATCTAGGTGGGTTAAACCCATTTTACTCAAAATTACTAAATGGATATAATTAAAATATGAAACATAATAATCAAATAGATCTACAAACCAAGAATGTAGATTCCAAAGGACGTATTGTTCTTGGGAAGCAATTTGCTAATCGAACTGCTATAGTTCAGTATATGGATGATGGGGATATAGTAATCCGTCTTGCTCGTATTATTCCTGAGAGTGAAGCTTGGCTTTATGAGAATGAACAAGCGCTCAATTTATTGCGACAAGGACTCAAAGAGGCTCAAGAGTTGGATTTTAGTTCTAATCCACCAGAGCTAGAAAGGTCTTTTAGCTTTGCTGCCCAAATTCCTGAAGAAGAATAATGTCTTTTCAAATAATATGGACTAAAACGGCTGAAGCAACATATAAACAGCTTGAAATTGTTGCAGTAAAAGCTTTTGAAAGTCGTAAGGCAGTTGGCAAGAAAAAAGTATCTAAGCAAGAGGGCTTGTTTAAACAGGTATCCAAGGCGATTGAGCTTCTTCAAGAGAATCCACGTCACCCAGGACTTCATACCCATGAATATGATTCTATTGCTCATCCTTTTGTCAAAGAGGGTAAGGTGTTTGAAGCTTACGCACAAAATCGGACATCAAGAGCATATAGAATCTTTTGGTGTTATGGACCAAAGACAGAACAAATTACTATTATTGCTATTACCCCTCACCCTTAGAGCTCTGTTGCAAAAAATAGAGTAAGGGTTGCAAAGATTTCCACTCACTTTCCTACTGTTTTTTTGATAACTGCCATCTCAACATCTGCTTGAATTAGTATTTCTCGGCTGGCGTCACTAATACCTTGAATAATACGAGCAATACAGCCTGTCCAGCCTGTTTGGTGGCTAGCGCCAATTCCAGCTCCATTATCGCCATGGAAATATTCATAAAGCAGGATTAGATCCCTCCAGTGAGGATCATTTTGGAATTTTGCAGATCCACCATAGACTGGCCTGTGTCCATTTTTATCTGGTAGAAAAATTGAAGTTAATCTTCTTTCTAATTCTTGAACTACCTCATAGAGGGTCATATACTGCCCTGAACCTGTTGGGCATTCAATAGTAAAAGAATCACCATAAAAACTATAGAGTCTCATCAGAGAAACTGTCAGCAGAAAATTTACTGGCATCCAGACAGGTCCGCGCCAGTTGGAATTTCCGCCAAACATACCTGAGTTAGAATCTCCGGGTAGATAACTGACCCGAAATTCTTGGCCCTGGTGATTAAAAATAAAAGGATTATCTAGATGATAGCGCGAGAGTGAGCGGATCCTATAGGGGCTGAGAAATTCATTTTCATCGAGCATCCTGGTTAAAATCCGTCTGAGCTTATGTTCATTGAATACTGAAAGCAGGCGCCGCCCGGCCATACCAGCTTGACTGGGCATATGCATATTACTGAGCAGTTCTTGGTGACGCTCTCCAAAGCTTTGGGCTCTTTGGCGAAAGTTAACCAATTTGGCTATGTCTTTTTCTTCAAATATTGCCACTGCTGCTAGGGGAAGTAGGCCTACAATTGAGCGCACCTTTAAACGCTTTGCAGTTCCATCGGCTAATCTGAGCACATCATAAAAGAAACCATCTTCTTCATCCCACATCTCATCATGGTGTTCACCGAGGCGATCCATCGCGCCGGCAATCCAAATAGTATGTTCAAAGAACTTGCTGACAAATTCTTCATAGAGAGGATCTTCTAAGGCTAATTCAAAGGCAATGCGCAGCATCTGCTGAGAGAAAAACATCATCCAAGCAGTACCATCAGCTTGCTCTAGATAGCCTCCAGTCGGTAGAGGCGCGCTGCGGTCAAATACCCCAATATTATCTAGACCCAAGAAGCCGCCTTCAAATACATTGTTGCCAGTTCGATCTTTGCGGTTAACCCACCAGGTAAAGTTTACTAACAATTTGGCAAAAGCATATTTCAAGAAATTGGTATCTCCCTTGCCATTATTACGAGCCTTATCCATCAAATAGATCTGCATAGTAGCAAAGGCATGGACAGGAGGATTGACATCGCCAAAGTTCCATTCATAGGCCGGAATTTGTCCATTGGGATGTAGGTAATCATTGCGCAGCATCAGATCTAATTGAGATTTGGCAAAATCAGAATCTACTATAGAAAGTGGCAACATATTAAAAGCCAGATCCCAAGCTGCAAACCAGGGATATTCCCACTTATCCGGCATCGAGATGATATCATCGCTATGCATATGAAACCATTCGCCATTGCGGATATGATGTCTTTTTTCTGAACCTGACCAGGGTCTGATATTGTGCTCAGCTAGCCACTTGTCTACATCGTAGTAAAAATATTGTTTACTCCAGAGCATACCAGCTAGAGCTTGGCGTATGATGGTCATTCTGCCAGGATCATTTTCTCTAATGGCAATAGGTGTGATGGCGCTATAAAATTCATCAGTCTCTTGGGCGCGTTGAGCCAAGATATCCTCAAAATGGGCAAAGGGATCTCCCAATTGCTCTGGTGTTTTGCTGCTCAAACAAAGTCTGATAGTCTGCTTAGAGCCTGCGGCAATTTCCAATTCATAATGGGCTGAAGCTTTGGTTCCGGTCTGATTTGGATTGACTGCCTCTTTTTGCCCATGTACTATATAATTGTCGATACCATCTTTGACATAGGGGCTAGCATTGGGGCTTGGGGATATTTGTAGAGATATTTCATATAGGAGTGAGTAGGAGTACTATCAAGGTAGAAGTAATACTCTTTGACATCCTCACCATGGTTACCCTCAGAGTTGTTGAGCCCAAAAAGTCGCTCTTTCAAGATTGGATCTTGGCCGTTCCAGAGAGCTAGAGCAAAATAGAGAACTTGGTGATTATCACTGATTCCAGCTAGACCATCTTCCCCCCAGCGATAAGCCCTAGAGCAAGCTTGATCATGCGAAAAATAATTCCAGGCATCGCCATTATCACTATAGTCCTCCCTGACCGTGCCCATTGTCTTTCACTGAGGTAAGGGCCCCATTTTTTCCAAGGAATTTCACCGTCACGGTCTTGCTGTAACCTGAATTGTTCCGGGGTCATGGCTTTTTCTCTGTTTAATTTAATTGCTGCTATCAGTGGCTTGTTCAATCAGTAAAGACAAAGCATGTTGCAACTCCTCTGGCTTGGTAGTAGCCGTGCCGAATTGTCGTACTACTAAGCTGGCTGCCAGATTACCCAAAATAGCTGCTTCCCAAGTAGAAGCCCCAGCACATAGAGCCAAAGTCAATGCGGCAACTACTGTATCGCCTGCTCCTGTGACATCAAAAACTTCTCTTTTATTAAAAGCCGGAATATGGAGATGATCCTCATTGGCATGATTAAACAGGCTCATCCCATCTTCACCTCTGGTGATCAAAATTTCTTTAGCCTTGGTCTGCCTTAACATATCAAAGCCTGCGCGCTTTAAACTAGCTAAGTCATTGAGGCTATAGCCTACTTCGGCTTCTGCCTCTGGTAAATTGGGGGTAAAAAGAGTAGCTCCTTGATAGCGAAAAAGATCTTTTTGCGCATCGACAATGACCCTGGGATGATTACAAGCAGACTCAATCACAGCTCTACCTAAGACTCCATCGCCATAGTCAGAGCAAACTACTGCTGTGACATTGGCTAACTGTGAGCTGATATATTGAGCTAAATGTTCTTGTAGCGCACCCCTTGGTGGCAGGTCTGATTTACGATCTACTCTGACAATTTGCTGGGTGACTGACTGTCTGGCATGGCCAGCGATCCGAGTTTTGGTAACAGTTGGCCTTTCTGGATCTACCAAAATTCCAGCTACATCTATCCCGGATTTGAGAAAAAGATCAACTAAGACTTGCGCTTGGATATCTTGGCCCACCAAACCGACTGCTTTGACCTGGGCTCCTAATTTGGCGAAATTGTAGATAGCATTGGCCCCCCCACCGGGGACTTGTTTGGTGAATTCATGCCGCAAGATCAATACCGGAGCTTCCCGGGAAACTCTCTCAACTTCACCTGTGAGAAACTCATCCAGGGTCAGATCGCCAATGACCAATACTTTTTGATCTTTAAATTGCTCTATAAGAGAGAACAGACGGGGTGCTATTGGCAGTATCTGATCTAGGATGAAATCTTGGGTCATAGAGATGCTATTGCTCTTTCTTGGCTGTAGGTTCTGGAGATGGGGAGCTTGGCTCGGGCTGAACTATATTGCTTTTGGGTTTACAGATATCGGGATTATATTGAAAATTAACCTGAGCTAGATAGGGACGAGCTATTGCTGTAGTGTTGGGTACTTGTCTGAGCATTTGTACTTGTGCAAGAGCCTGCTGATTCAAAATAGGATAGCCAGAGCTTTTAATCAGTTCTATTTCAGGTCCAACATTGCCAGTTGAATCTACTACGATACCGATTACCGCAGTTCCTTCTAATCGAGAGCTACAGGCCTCTTTAGGATAATTGCCATCTAGAGGATAGATAATTGGTTTGGATTTGATTTCACCAAAACGGTTACCAGACCATTTGGCATAGTTGACCATGGCATCTTGTTCTGTAGTATTAGAGCCATTGTGCTCAAGCGCCAGCCTTTTTTGTTGAATCTCAGCGGTTCTTTGGGCAATCAGTTTTTCTCGCCATTGCTCTTGGGGGGTCAACTTAGAATTAGAAGTATCAAAACTACCAGAATTATTAAATCTTTGAGAGAGGGTTTGGTTGGTTTTGAAGCGTTCATTAATTAAATCATCAGGTTTGGGGGGCTGTTTAATTGGTTCAAATTTGGGGCGCAATTTGGCTTGAGGTAAAGATCCCCTGGCTATGATCTTCTTGTTATTAAAAGTAGGTAAAGGGGGAAGAAGAGGCCGAGCTATTTGTCTAGGATAATAGGGTAAAGGCTTGACTGTTGGAATTGGTGGCAATGGAGGCAGCACTGGTAATGGGGGTAATTTGCTGCTATTGGGTAAAGGAGTGAGTGCAGGCAGAGAAGGCAATGGTGGTAAGCTGCTTTTTTGCAACGGCAGAGATACTACCGCGTTATTGGCCAGAGTTCCTACACTTTGGGCAGGAACTACATTGCCAGTAGAGAGATTTGGTAATTGGGCTCTTTCAGCAGGAGTTAAATTAATAATATTTACTTTGTTGAAAGCATTTTTAATAGTATTAGAAGATGAAATAGAAGATATTTTAGGCAGAAATATTGCCAAAATTGCAATATGAGCCAGAGTCGAAAGCAGAAAGGGCAGACTATTTATTATTGGGGAGATTTTCAGTGGTGGCTTGGGATCTGAATACATAGTGGTTTTGCTGCTTCTGCATCACTTCTGGTGTTCATTCTAAAGGATCATTATAGCTAGGTGCAACTGGGCTTTATTCCACTTTGCCTATTGCCGGATTAATTCTTCCTCTGACATTTTCTAAAGCTGAGATTGCCGCTTGAGCGCCAGCAATGATATCGCGCTCTTGACCGCCTAAATAGAGTCTGCCAAAGCTGCCAATTGCGCTTACTTGCAAGATATTTATTAAAGCTGCTTTCTCGGCTTCATTGGCTGCCAAAGCGGCATAGGCTGCTGGCTGTACTTCTAAAACAAAGAGAGTCTCCCCTGCTAAGAGCATCTGTCCGCGTCTGGAGCGATTGATCAATTGGGCTTGATAGGAATCTATATTGCGAATGATTTGGCTTGAGACTACCTGCGGTTTGAGGCAATCATCAGGATTGGCGCCTAAATAATCTAATATTGCTTTGCCTGCGGCTTTCGTCTCACCTTGGCGAGTGGAATGGATTTCCAGAAGTCCATAGAGCCTTTCAACAAAAAGCACACCAGGGCGCACCTGAGCTGACTTGAGGGCAATATCTGTAATGCGATTAATTTCTATCCCAGGTGAAACTTCAATCCAGAGAGAGGCATCACCAGGAACTGGTAAAAAACCAACAGCAACAGTTCCAATATAGGCGGCATGTTGAGCCTGTAGGTTGTCTAGATAGACATAGCTGCGTAATTCGACTCCCAAAGATTTACTTGCCTTGTATTTAGATAGTAGGTAAATCTTATCAGAAATAGGGAATCTAAAGTTTTGTTTACATCAGACTATTGCGGCTAGGATCTCCCAAAAATGGCTTGACGCTTTTGAGCTTATTGGAATCAATTTCAAATTGCCAATGTTTTGAGAGCTTTTGCAACAGGATATCTTGTTGGTGGCGTAGCTGGTTGATTCCACTGCCATGATTGAGAATAGCAAACCAGACTAATCCTCGCTCTTTTGTCGGTATAACTCCAGCTAAAGCGCTCACTTCATTGAGTGTGCCGGTTTTTAAGGTGACTCCTGCTGGAATATGGCGCAATTGTAAAGTGCCCTGGTGATCTACTCCCGAGACAGGAAAAAGATCGGTTATCTTGCTAGAGCGTTGAGCCAATAGGTTTTCTAAACTCATCCAGATTTGGGTAATAGCCTTTGGAGAAATACGGTTATTGACTCCTAAACCTGAGCCATTTTCCAGATGAATTTGCTCAGGGCTCACTTGCGCCAATTCTATGGCTGTTTGGACTACAGTTGTCGCACCACCAATAGAATCGGCCAAGCTCTGAGCAATGTGATTATTACTATAGATATTCATCTGCTTGATGATATCTTTGAGGCTTAAGGATTGATGGCGCAAAATAGGCGCTATTTTTGCTGGAGGTTGCTCAGCTAATATGATCTTTCCTTGAATTGTTAAAGTGGGTTTAGTTTTAACGAATTTTTGTTCTTGTTTGAGTAGATGGGCAGGCCAGAGGTGATAGTTAAAGGATTTTTTCAAAGCCTCGGCGCTAGCTTGAGGTTTTTTTTGAAAATTCATCGAGAAATTGTTGAGAATAACTAAATTGCCCTGAATTTTTTTGATTCCCAGTTGCTCTAAGTTATTGGCCAGGGCTACACCCTCTTCCCAAGTAAAAAGAGGATCTCCTCCACCTGTAATGACTAGATCGCCCCTGAGCACGCCATTTATTACCTCTCCAGTTCTGCCTATTTCAGTAACAAAACGGTGATCTAAACCCAATTTATTGACAGCGGCCAAAGTTGTAGCGATTTTGGTCAAAGAAGCAGCCGCAATAGGTATATCAGATTTAATATTGACTAATTCTGCCCATTGAGAGCGGATCCATATTTCCTGCTGGTCAATGTTGTAGCCATTTTTTTGAAGATCTTTGAGATATTGGTTAATAATCTTTTCTACTTGGGGGTCTTCTTCGGTCGGTACTGCAAAGACTTGGGCTTGTTGCCAATCGGTAAAAGCAAACACTATGGGCATCTCTACCATAAATAATTCAGCATAATCATCTTTATAAAAATTTTAAACTAGGCAGGCTTTCTCAGAGGTACCCTATCTGTGATAATGGAATCAACATGGCTTTACAATTTTTTAAGACTTGACTCAAAGCCGTATCATAATATACAAACCTAAACCGACAATAAGCATGGTAGCTACAACAGAGAGAGCCAATGTTGGCAAAATCACACAAGTCATCGGCCCAGTTCTAGATGCCGAGTTCCCCAGTGGTCAAATGCCCCGGATTTATAATGCACTCAAAGTAGAGGGAGTAAATTCCTCTGGTCAAACAGTCTCTGTAACTTGTGAAGTTCAACAACTACTTGGCGATAACCAAGTTCGCGCTGTTGCAATGAGCACAACTGATGGACTAGTCCGCGGTATGGACGTTGTTGATACAGGCGCTGCTATTAGTGTTCCTGTTGGTAAAGCAACTTTAGGACGTATTTTTAATGTTCTTGGTGAGCCTGTTGATGAAAAAGGCGCTGTAGATCAAAGCGTACCCACTTCCCCCATTCACCGTGGCGCTCCTGCTTTTACCGACTTGGATACCAAGCCTACAGTATTTGAAACAGGCATCAAGGTAATTGACCTTTTAACCCCCTATCGTCGTGGGGGAAAAATTGGTCTTTTTGGTGGTGCTGGAGTTGGCAAAACCGTCATCATGATGGAATTGATCAACAATATTGCTATCAACCATGGTGGTGTATCTGTTTTTGGTGGAGTAGGAGAGCGCACTCGTGAAGGAAACGATCTCTACAATGAGATGATCGAATCTAAAGTAATCAACGAAGAAAATCTCGCTGAATCCAAAATTGCTCTAGTTTATGGACAAATGAACGAGCCACCTGGAGCTAGAATGCGTGTTGGACTCTCTGCTTTGACTATGGCTGAGCATTTCCGTGATGCCAATAAGCAGGATGTTCTCCTATTTATCGACAATATCTTCCGTTTCGTTCAAGCCGGTTCTGAGGTTTCTGCGCTGCTTGGCCGTATGCCTTCTGCTGTAGGATATCAGCCTACTCTTGGTACTGATATGGGAGATCTGCAAGAGCGTATCACTTCTACTAAAGACGGTTCGATTACTTCTATTCAAGCGGTTTATGTCCCTGCGGATGACTTGACTGATCCAGCTCCTGCTACTACCTTTGCTCACTTAGATGGAACTACCGTTCTCTCCCGTGGTCTAGCTTCTAAAGGTATTTACCCTGCAGTTGATCCACTCGATTCTAATAGTACAATGTTACAGCCTAGCATTGTTGGGGATGAGCATTACAATACTGCTCGCGCCGTTCAATCTACCTTGCAGCGCTATAAAGAATTACAAGATATCATTGCTATCTTGGGTCTAGATGAACTCTCTGAAGAAGACCGCATTACGGTTGATCGTGCTCGTAAGATTGAGAGATTCCTCTCCCAGCCTTTCTTTGTAGCTGAAGTTTTTACTGGTTCTCCCGGTAAATATGTAACCTTACAAGATACTATCAAAGGTTTCCAAAGAATCCTTGGCGGTGAACTTGACTATCTGCCAGAGCAATCCTTCTACCTAGTTGGCAATATCGATGAAGCTATTGCCAAGGGTGAAAAACTACTGGCTAAAGCCTAGAAATAGTTGATTGGGCCTTTGCAAAAGGGCTCAATCTGATTCAATATAAATCAAAATCAAATGAGCTTAACAGTAAAAGTAATTACACCAGATAAGGTTGTTTGGGATCGCCCTGTCGAAGAGGTTATTTTACCTAGCAGAACCGGTCAATTGGGTATTTTGCCAGGGCATGTCGCTATTTTGACTGCTTTGGATACCGGAGTTTTAAGAGTACGAGCAGATAAAGATTGGGTCTCTATAGCAGTCACTGGTGGTTTTGCCGAAGTTGCCAAAGACGAGGTCAAAATTCTGGTTAACACTGCCCAAATTGGTAGCACAATTGATAAAGAAACTGCTCGCAGTGAGTTTGTTGCGGCACAAAGTTCTTTTGAGCAAGCTAACAATAGTGGAGATCGCCAGCGTCAGATTCAAGCTGAAGCGGCTTACAAAAAAGCTAGAGCTATCTACCAGGCTACAGGTGCTTTAGTTCAATAGTTTAAATGTTTGGGGCCCTCAATTGGCCCTAAACTTGTTACTTTTATTCATCAAGATTTTTAAGCAAAATTTAATATTTTTGACAATTTTGTCTCAAAGCGCGAAATATCACTAATCTTGTAAGAAGGAGTCGGGAAAATATCTTACTTTTGAGTTTCCCAGCAATTCACCTCCATGTTCAAGTTACTGAAGTCTCTCTTGGTTTCACTGCTGTTTAGCTTTGCTAGTCCTTTGTTGTTAATTGGGATGCTGCTTGTAATCCTCAATGCTCTAGAGCGTGTACCAAGTTTGAGCTACTCGATAACTGAGGCAAACAGGAATATATTGAGTTTTCTGGCAATCTTTGGCAATGGCTTTCCAGTTTTAGGCGTTTTGGTTATTGGTCTGGCTTGCGCTTTAGTCGGTGGCTTGTTAGAGTTATTTAATATTTTCCAACAGGGTATTAAATTCCAAAACTACTCTAAGAAAATGTGAATACCTTTGCAATTTTGGTACTACAAAAATTGTGCGCAGTTGCCTCGGCATTTTGCCATAGATACAGAGATTTTGACTTAAAAACATGATAGAATTTTTACCATAAAACTATTTTTATAGTTCGCAAATATTTGCTCACTATGCAATCTACTTTTTCTACAGTTAGAGCCGACCCAACCAAAACAGCAGAAGTTATTGGGGTGGGTCGCTCAGGCATCGCTGCAGCCAGAGTTCTCTCCAAAACAGGTTATCAGGTAGTCCTCAGTGACTCCAACGATAGCGCCAATTTACAAAAACAATCCCAGGAGTTAGCCCAAGAAGGAATTGAAGTTCGTTTAAAATATACACCTACTTTAGATGGCCAGCCAAAGCCAGATCTTATTGTGGTTAGTCCAGGGGTTCCCTGGGATATCCCCCTTATAGAGCAAGCTCAAAAAAAACAAATTGAAGTTATTGGTGAAATAGAGCTGGCCTATCGCCATCTTGCTCATATACCATGGGTTGGCGTAACAGGAACCAATGGCAAGACAACAACTACAGCCCTAATTGAGGCAATTTTTCGCTCTTTTGGGCTCAATGCTCCAGCTTGTGGCAACATTGGCTATGCTGCTTGTGAGCTGGTACTCAATCAGCCTGAGCAGCTAGATTGGGTAATTGCTGAAATTAGCAGCTACCAAATCGAATCTTCTAGTAAGCTATCTCCAACAATAGGGGTTTGGACGACATTCACCCCAGATCATCTCAATCGCCATAAGACAATGGAGAACTATTTCAAGATTAAATCTAGTCTTTTGGATCGATCCAAACACAAGGTTTTCAATGGGGATGATCCCTATTTGTTGAGCAAGATTAACTCTTCAGCAGACATACATTGGACAAGTACTAAAAAACTACTAGATGATTCTGGCGTTTACATTGAGAACAATTGGATAAGGGCCTTTGGTGAATTAATCATGCCCATCAATCTGTTCAAAATGCCTGGTAATCATAACTGGCAAAATCTCTTACTGGCTGTGGCTGTTGCCCGGCTAGCAAATATCGACAAAGAAGCTATTGTCGAGGCGATGAGCAATTTTTCAGGTGTCATACATCGCCTAGAGAAAATATGTACTATTGGTGGCGTAGACTATATCAACGACAGCAAAGCTACTAACTATGATGCAGCCCAAGTTGGCCTAGAAGCAGTCGAAGGACCAGTTATTTTGATAGCCGGAGGACAAGCCAAAGAAGGAGATGATAAGGCTTGGTTAGAGATTATCAAAGCAAAGACTGCTGCTGTTTTATTGATAGGTCAGGCATCAGAGCTTTTTGCCCGACGCCTGGAGGATGTTGGTTATCTAAATTATGAAAAGATAGACAATATGGAAAAAGCAATTCCAAGATCTTTAGAGCTAGCCAAAGCAACAAAAGCGGGTATAGTTCTTCTGTCCCCTGCCTGTGCCAGCTTTGACCAATATTCAAGTTTTGAGCATAGAGGAGAGCATTTTCGGCATTTATCTCAAAAACTGGCAATGAGCAATGATATCCTAAAAGGTAGTAGTTAGTTCTGTTTGAAGAGGTAACAATTAAATGCAAGTTAACAACCTAGGATTTATCGCCAGTATTCTATTTGTTTTAGTCCCTACTGTTTTTCTGTTGATTCTTTATATTCAAACTGGAAAGCTAGAGAGAAACAGATAGTTTACTAAATGAGGGTTGGTAGTGATGCCAGCCCTCATTATTTTCATAGTAGAGGCAGAAGTAAAGTCACAAAATAATAGACCAAAGGAGCAGTAAAAACATAGCTATCTGCGCGGTCTAGGATTCCACCGTGGCCTGGTATCAATTGACCTGAATCTTTAAAACCTGCATCTCTTTTCATCATAGACTCAGTCAAATCACCCAAAAGACTAACAATACTGATTAAAACTCCAAGAAAAAGACCCGTAATCTGCCAATAGGTCCATTGCAGTTCATAAGCTCCCCATTCTGCCACCAGAATGCTACCCAAAATCCCAAAAAGAAAACCTTCAACGGTCTTTTTAGGGCTTATATCCGAAAGTCTGGTTTTGCCAAGCCATTTACCCATGATATAAGCTCCAATATCTGAAGCCCAAATACAACCAAAAGCAACAATCGTGACCGTTAAGGATAAGGGTAAGTCACGAAAATGCTGCCAAGTATCAGGTAAAAGGCTAGCTGTTTTGCTGCTGTCTAAACCTACCCTCAACCTGATCCAATAACTGGGTAAATATCCACCGTAGAAAAGACCGAGCAAGGATGTGGAGATATCGGCAATAGTTGCCATTTTTCCCTGAAAGAGCAGATAAAAGCAGATTAAAGTTCCAGTAAGCGGAAAGACCGCATCAGCCAAGCTAGGAGAGATGGTAGAGACAAGCAAAAGACAAATTGACAGAAAAATAGTCATCTTTGTGGCAGGGGAAATTCCCTTAGCCCTGACCATATTAAAGTATTCCAACTCACCCAAAAAAACTAGCACAGCCAGTCCCGTACTAAAGTACCATCCTCCAAGAATAATCATAATTACAGCAATTACAATTGCTATAATAGTACTAACAATACGGGGCCAAGGCATAGGCGCAATGAGATAGATTTCAAATGGGCAATTACTATATTCTATGTCGTTAATTCTATATTAATTTGCGCTGAGCAAAAAAATTGCAATAATCAGCCAAGAAGAAGGTTCCTGCATAAATCCAAAGAACCTAGAATCATAAAACCATCATTTAGTATTAGTTTATTACCATGAAAAATACCTTAATCGATATAAGATGGATACTATTAAACTTTGTAAATAATCCCAATATTATAGATATACAAAAATTTCTTTTTGGATTATCTTTTTTGTTTTTTATTTTTACATCGTTTATATATCTAGCACAAAATCATCTTAAATTTATTAAGAAAAATAGATATCTACTTTCTGATTATATTTTTTTAATTTCTATAATTATATTTATCGTAATAGGGCGATGGACTAGTCTGTTGGTCCCCAATGTTAACCCTGATGAATCTCAATTTATAGCTGGAGCAATTAAACTATTTAAAGATCTGGTTTTTTGGCAATCAGTAGATACCGGAAGTTCAGGCCCTTTAAATATATTTCCGTTACAATTACCAGTTTATTTAGGAATAAGACTTGAATATGCTTCAGCTAGGTTAGTAGCTACTTTACTTGTTTTTATCTCGATTTTATCACTTTATTATTCACTCAATATTATCTATAATAAATTAATAGCAAGAGTATCTATTTTTTTAGTGGTGGTGACATTTTCTGTAATGCCAATTTATGATCTCAAATACTATGCTAGTGAATATGTGCCGATAGCGTTGCTTACTTTATCTTTAATGACAATCTGTTTTTCTTACAGATACCCTAAAAATGAACTTAGAATGATCTCAGGATTACTATTAGGAGCTATTCCTTTTGCTAAATTTCAGGGACTGCCTATAGCCTTTGCCATAGTTTTGTTGGCTATTCATATTATCTGGAAACAAAGCCAAAATAAAACAGAATTTACCAAAAGTATAATATTATTTGCTTTATCTTTTTTAATACCATCATTATTTGTTTTTGCTTATTTAATGAGATTTTCATTAATTGATGATTTTTGGAAGAGATATATTCAGCAAAATTTACTGAATTATTCTTCTGGTGCCTTTAGTGTGGTAGATCATCCTGCAAAATCTTTTCATCTTGGAGATTCACTTGGTTATATTTTCAACTTGTTTTTCTCAACACGTGTATTATTTTGTTTAGTTGGAGCGATGCTTCTTGCCTTAATTCCAATTTTGATTTATTTCCAATATTTTAAAATTCAAAAAATAAAAAGATCTAGATCTTTTTATTTGATTTATTACAGTATATTGCAATTAATATTGTCTCTCTATGCTGTTCTTAAACCGGGAAATCAATTCTATCATTACTTACTATTTTTAATAATTCCCTGTGGATTTTTGATTGGTGTATGTTTAGGCGAACTTCAAATAATTACTATTAATTCTAGCCTAAAAAAAACTTTAGGAAATTTACCTATTAAATTACTAATTAATTTTTTGCTGTATATAGTTATAGTTGGTATAGCTCAAGGTTTGTTTTATATAAAATATGATGATCCAAATTTGCTCAGACGAGAACAATTATTAAAGCATTACCATGGTCCTTTAGAAACTGCAATTACCCAAATTATTCATCCTGGTGAGACTATGGTTGTTTGGGGATGGGCTCCAGAACTCTATGTGGAGACTGCCACAATTCAAGGTGTCAGAGATGCTGTAACTGCAGGTGCGATAATACCTTCTCCTTTGCAAAGCTATTACTTAAAAAGCTTCATTGATGACTTTGTTAAATCTTCAGCTCCTGTTTTTGTTGATGCTGTTAGCCAAAAAATGTTCACCTTTCACGATCCTAAAACACAAGAACATGAAGCTTTCCCTGAACTCAATAAGATAATCACTGAGAAATATAAACTAGTTGATAATATTGATGGAGTAAGAATTTATAAATTAAATAGCCCATGAATAGCTCAAAATTACTTTCTTCAGTACAATTAGGTTGCTTGTCCTTGCCCAATCGTGTAGTTTTCTCTCCATTAACTAGAGCAAGAGCTGGCATAGAGCGCATACCCAATAGCCTAATGAAAACCTACTATCTACAAAGAGCCTCAGCCGGTCTAATGATTACAGAAGCTACTGCAATTAGTGAGCAGGCTATTGGTTTTCCCAATACACCTGGAATTTATAATCAAGAGCAAATAGAGGGTTGGCAAGAGATTGTCAGGGCAGTTCACGATAAGGGAGGACGTATAGCCTTGCAGCTTTGGCACACAGGCAGAGCATCCCATTCTAGTTTTCAAAAAAATGGATCTCTTCCTGTTGCCCCATCGGCTATTGCTATTACCGGAGGAGACGGAGTCTACACAGTTACAGGCAAACAACCCTATCAAGTCCCACGCGCCCTAGAAACAGAAGAAATATCCTCTATTGTTGAAAATTACCGTCAAGCAGCAGAAAATGCCCAAAAGGCGGGTTTTGATGCTATTGAGATACATGGAGCTAATGGGTACCTCATTGACCAGTTTCTTCAGTCATGTTCAAACCAGCGCCATGATCGCTATGGTGGCAGCAAAGAAAACCGGTTTCAATTCCTGCGCGAAATAGTCGAAGCAATTTTGAATGTTTGGGACCCTAGCAGGATTGGGGTCAGACTTTCACCCAATGGGGTTTTCAATGGCATGGGCTCAGTTGACTACCGTGAGTCTTTTCTTTACTATGCCGAGCAATTAGATTTTTACAAGTTAGCTTTTCTAGATATCATAGATGGGCTAGGCTTTGGCTTTCATGGACTAGGCACTCCCATGATCTTGGCTGAATTTCGTCCATTATTCTCAGGCTCTATCATGGGCAATTGCGGGTATGAACAAGCAAGTGCCGAAACCACCTTAGATCAAGGTAATGCCGATCTAATTGCCTTTGGAAGAGCCTATATCAGTAATCCTGATTTGGTAGAGCGTTTTACTCATAATTGGCCGCTCAATCCACCTAGTGATCCTGCAGTATGGTATTCAGATGGGCCCCAAGGATACATAGATTTTCCTTACTATCAAGGCTAAAGTAAAAATTTATTGAGCAAAATGAGGCCAGGCTTTTAACACTGCGCTACGATAGATATCGAGTATAAGTGTCGGCAAGCTGGTTATCTGTTTAGTTCAAGCAAGATTATCTCCGATATCTCATATCTCTGCATATATTCTGATGAACGGAGACAATATTTTATGTCCATTTTTGTTGGTAATCTGTCCTATCAGGTTACACAAGAAGATCTCAACTCTGTATTTGCTGAGTATGGCTCAGTCAAAAGAGTTAATGTCCCAACTGACCGTGAAACCGGTCGAATGAGAGGCTTTGCATTCGTAGAGATGAGCAGCCCTGGTGAGGAAGCAAAGGCCATCGAGGCTCTAGATGGAGCTGAATGGATGGGACGCACTCTAAAGGTCAATCCTGCTAAGCCTCGGGAAGATAGAGGCGGTGGCGGTGGCGGTGGCGGCGGTGGTGGCGGCAACAGACGCTACTAAAACCTAAAGCCCAAATAGTTAAATTAAGTAGGATACAAATCCTACTTTTTTTGTATGTTAAGGAAACGGAGAGAGAGGGATTCGAACCCTCGGTGGGGTTACCCCCACAACATCTTAGCAGGATGCCGCTTTCAACCACTCAGCCATCTCTCCCCACTAGCAATTTGGTAATTTTAGCAAGTTTTAAGAACTTTAGCAAGGCCATGTTCATTAGCCTTTCTAGGGATTGAATTTTTGCAAGAGCAAGGCTGCATTTTGCCCGCCAAGGCCAAAGCTCAAGTTTAATATATTATGCAATTTGGCTTTGGTAGCATACTTGCTCAAATTGAGGGCAAAGGCTGAATTATTTAGACCTACTGCTGGAGGAACTATCTGCTGCTTGAGCGAAAGTAAAGATAACGCACAAGAAATAGCCCCAGATGCTCCTAGAGTGTGCCCAATTGCGCCTTTAATTGAAGCCAAATGAACATCAGAGGGAAAAATAGACTCGATGATCTTGCATTCTCTCTGGTCATTGAGAATCGTTCCAGTTCCATGGGTATAAATTAAATCTATATCTTGGGGGAGCAATTCACTATTGTCCAAACATTTTTTGATTGCCAAAGTTGCCACTTGTCCACTTGCCTCAGGCGAGGTCATATGCTGAGCATCACAATTTAAGGCAAAACCCTTTATTTGGGCAAGCGGTTGAACATTTCGCTCTCTGGCAGATTCTAAAGATTCAATTAACAAGATTGCACAGCCTTCTGCTAAAGCTAAGCCATCACGCTGACGATCAAAAGGAGAGCAGCAATGTTTAGATAGAAGTGACATCTGCTGAAAACCAGTGATTGTTAAAGGAGAAATGGGTGTATCTATTGCTCCGGCAATAACCATTTGGCAAGATTTTTGCTCAATAAGTTGGTAAGCTCTGGCAATAGCCCAAATTCCTGTAGAGCAAGCGCTCATTGGCGCTATGACAGGGCCATGACTGCCAATCATGGCGGCAGCTAAATTAGCAGGCTGATAGGGAAACATATTTTCCCAACCGGTAAAGGTTTTTTGGCTCAATAAACCTTCCCAACCAGCTTGACAAGAGCGGCTAGACCCAATTACTACCCCGCATGTTGGCAAAGGAGCAGAAAAGCCAGCTCTCAAGAGTAACTCTTCAATCACCGGGACAATAATCTCAGAAATAGTAAGTGGGTTATCTTGAATCAAGCCCAGCGGGTAGGCAGGCAATTGAGCAAAAGGTCTAAGGAGTTTTAAGCCAGTTTGATTAGCACAAAGTTGCTGCCAAGTTTGCTCTAAATCTCCCAAACAAGAGCGCAGAGCAACACCGGTAATAGCTATTTCATTGTTAGAATCCCATGACATGGGCTACAGCATCGAGTGAAGGAGCTATTCCCTTTTTGAATTCATTACCACTGTAGGTGATTGCGCAATCAGCATCTTTTAATCCATTGCCAGTCAAAACACAAACTACCACTGCATTATCCACTATTTTGTCGGCATGTTTGATTACTCCAGCGACTGAAGCTGCGCTAGCAGGCTCACAGAAAATTCCTTCTTTTCCTGCCAATATTCGATAGGCGTTGAGGATCTCTTCATCTGTGACTGAATTAAACTCACCACCACTGGCATCTTTAGCTGCTGTGGCCTTATGCCAATTAGCAGGTTGACCAATACGGATAGCTGTAGCTATAGTTTCAGGATTGACAACCGGACGATTGATTACCAAAGGCGCTGAACCTGCTGCCTGAAACCCCATCATTTTGGGTAATTTAGTGCATTTACCCTCATTGTAATATTCAGAAAAACCCATCCAATAGGCCGTGATATTGCCACCATTGCCAACTGGAATAAAAACATAATCTGGCGATTCACCCATGACATCGACTATTTCAAAAGCAGCGCTCTTTTGTCCCTGTAGGCGATAAGGATTAACAGAGTTGACAATAGTTACTGGATGGCTCTCGCCTAGATTTCTCACAATCGATAGAGCTTGGTCGAAATTTCCATCAATTCCAATAACTTCAGCTCCATAGAGAAGAGCTTGGGCTAGTTTGCCCATTGCCACTTTAGTCTGAGGAATAATCACAAAAGCTTTCAGACCAGCTCTGGTGGCATAGGCTGCGGCAGAAGCAGATGTGTTGCCAGTACTAGCACAGATTACAGCTTGAGCTCCATCTTCTTTGGCTTTTGAGATGGCCATGGTCATACCGCGATCTTTAAAGCTACCAGTAGGATTGAGCCCATCATACTTAATCAAAACCTGGATACCACGCCCTATCAATGAAGAAACATAGTTGAGCGGAATCAGCGGCGTACTACCTTCTTTGAGGGTGACAATTGGGGTAGCTTCCGTTACAGGCAAATAAGAAGTATAGGTCTCAATGATTCCTTTGGTACAAGATGGAATATTTAACTCCAGCCTAGATGTATTGAGGTGTGAGGCAATATCATGTATTTGAGGTTTCATAGAGGACCAAATTTAAAAATTATTTAAACTAAACTACTATTTTAACCCCAAGCTGAGATATCCTTCTACTAAAAAATCAGCTCCTATTTGAGTTAAAGATATTTTTTCTAGATTGATAGCATCATTCATCATGCTCAAACCAAGATCTCCAATTGGACTAGGGGCTCGAGTTCCACCTATAATTTTAGGCGCAATAAAGGCTAAAATTTTCTGAATCGCTCCATCTTTTATAGCGGCAGCAGCCAAAGTAGGTCCGCACTCCCAGAGCACTTTTGTTAGACCTTTTTGATAAAGCCAACTCATTACCCCTTCAGGGGTGAGATGGTTCAATTGGATAATTTCCAAGCCACAACCAACAAAATAATCAAGCGCGTGGGGGTTACAGTCAGCTTGAGTGAAAATTAGGGTTTTAGCTTCTTGCTGTTGCCAAAGATTAGCCTCTAGAGGCAAAGAGAGTCTTTTTGAAAGGACAACCCTCAGGGGATTATTTTCTGTTACCTGATGGGTGGTTAAATGTGGATTATCTAGTCTTACTGTATTGCCACCCACTATCACTGCATCACAAGTAGAGCGCAAATGATGGACATAAGAGCGAGATTGACTATTGCTTACCCAGGCGCTATTGCCAGTATTTGTGGCGATCTTGCCATCAAGGGTCATGGCATATTTGTAAATACCAAAAGCTCTTTGATAAAGACTGCGATGAATAAAAGCTTCATTGAGATTTTCAGATGCAGTTTGCTCAACTCCCACAACAACTTCTACCCCTGCTGAGCGTAACTTGGCTATTCCAGTTCCAGAGACTCGCTTGTCAGGATCAACCATACCTACTACGACCTTGGCAATTCCTGCCTTTAAGATAGCCTCAGTGCACGGTGGCGTGCGCCCATGATGGTTGCAGGGCTCCAAATTTACATAGAGTGTGGCACCTTGGAGATCACAATTGGCGGCGGACTCTATTGCCTCTGCTTCAGCATGAGACTGCCCCGCTTTATGGTGATATCCTTCCCCTACAATTATTCCATTTTGGACAATTACAGAACCAACTAAAGGATTGGGCGATGTTTGACCAGCAGCTTGGCCAGCTAAAACAAGACAACGCCGCATTACGGCGCTGTCAAAATCACTATGCATAGAATATAAAAAAACTAAGCAGAAACAGGATAAACGCTAACTTTGCGTCGACCACCTACTTTATATTCAAATTTAACAATGCCCTCAGCTAGAGCAAAAAGAGTATCATCACTTCCTCTGCCAACATTGTTGCCTGGATGAATTCTCGTACCGCGCTGACGAATAATAATACCACCTGCTTTTACAGTCTGACCGCCGTAGCACTTAACTCCAAGACGTTTGGAGCGTGAGTCGCGGCCGTTACGGGTACTACCTGTTCCCTTCTTATGAGCCATTTTCCTTTCCTATTTATTTTGTAACTTCAGTAGTTGCTTGAACAGCCAAAGCAGAACCATTGAGAGAGATAGAGTTAATCATCAATCTGGTGATTTCTTGACGGTGACCACGCTTTTTGCGGGTCTTTTTCTTAGGTTTCATCTTGTAGACTAAGACCTTGCGTCCACGATAATGTTTAACTATAGTGCCTTCAACCGTTGCTCCCTCTACAAAAGGAAGTCCCACAGTAACTTCTTGCTCATGACTAACCAGCAGGACTTTATCTATAGTATAAGTACTCTCTGGATCTAGATGTAGCAGTTCTATGTCATAAAAACGACCGGGCTCTACCCTCAGTTGTTTTCCCCCAGTCTCTACAATAGCGTAGGTCATAAATTTACCTCATTATTATCCCGTACAGGTAGCCTAAACAGCTTTTGTTTATACCTGATCCGAGCGACAACTTCTCATTTTAACTCTAAATGGTCAAACTTGGCAAATTTATTTGGTATTTATTCCTCAGATTTAAATTCAATGTGATTAAACAAAGTAGTCACAAATGAAAAAAGCAAGAAAGGGAGAGAGAGAACCAAAACAATACCGACAGTTGCCAAAGCATAGATCTGTCTAGTACTACTCCAGAGTGCCAAAGTGGTAGCCAAAGTAATAAATATCACTATCAGCCAAGCGATGATTTGACCATAGATATCGCCAAAGGTCAAAGTACAGATCATTTTGTATTTTTGTATGTTGCTCATTGTCTTTCTAAGTTCATTGCAGTTAAAGTATCTTCCTTTCCTTTTAATCGAGATCTGCAATGATTTCTCAGCTTTTGTAATAGCTCTTCACAAATCACCCAAAAAAGCGTTAGGAAAGTTCATTTTTTGCAAAAATCATCCTCTTTTTTTGCTCAGCCAAAGCTTGTTGAAGCTGCTTGTGGTTGATTAGTCCTTTTTCTAAAAGTATTTCACCAATTTTTGCATTTTTATCTCCTCTATTTATTATTTCAAATGCTTCTTCAAGATCTTCTGGGGATATCAATTTTTTTTGTAGGAGAATTTGACCAAGTGGAACATTATAGTGAGCGTAGTTTGCCTGTTCAAAGGGACATCTATAAAGACCAAGTTTCTGCTTGCCAATCAGCCAGAAAAAAGGCAAAGATTCCACCAAATATCTTTTCCACAGACGTCTTGGCTCAGAAAGCAGCCTGTGTAACCATTCCAAGCCTACTTCGCTCATCCACTTGGGCGCGCGTTGCTTGTTACCAGCTTCAAAATCAATAGTTGCACCTATAAGTAAAATTGTCTTGATTTTTTTAAGTTGAGGGCCATACATAGCTATCCATTTTTCTTGCTTAGGTGCACCCAAGCCGATAGCCAGAACATTAGCTTCGGACTGGTTGATAGCTTGAATAGCTTTTTTGCACTCTTGCTCGGATGTTTCAAAACCCATTGAGGGAGAGAGTACATCTACAATGATATTTCGGCCAATTTTTTGGTTAATATTGTTTTGAGCTTGGAGAGCTACTCCTTCGGCCGCTCCTAATAAAAATATCTTGATATCTTCATTGTCTTGATAGTATTGACAAAAAGAAGGAAAAAGATCTGAGCCAGAGAGTTTTTCAACAATTGGTGTGCCCAGAAATTTAGAGGCATACATAACTATTTTGCTATCACATACCCGGTAATCTGCCAATTGATAGGATCTATAAAACTCAGGGTCTTTCTGCAGAATCATTAGATGATCTACATTGGTAGTCATCAAAAGACCTCCTTGACCAAGTTTCTCTAACAATTGCTCTTGAGTGAAATCATCTAGGTCAACATTGAGAATAGTTATTTTTTTGCTCACTCTCTTAACCTTCCTTAAGAAACCCTACCATTGAGGGAAAAATATATTAAAAATACGCCCATCAAAAAACGATAAACAACAAAAGGCCAAGTACTATATTTTTCTAAATAACGCAGCAGGAAAAAGACGGTGCAAAAAGCCGAGATTGTAGATACTAAAAGAGCAAAGCCAAGCATCAACCAATCACTTCCAGTTAATCCAGCTTTGAGCAATTCATGCAATTGTGAGGTCCCAGCTAAAATAATAGCTGGAATACCCAAAAGGAAAGAAAAACGAGCTGCAGTCTCTCTCTCCATTCCCAAAAAAAGACCAGTAGTCAAAGTTGAGCCAGAACGCGATACTCCTGGAATCAAGGCAAAGGCTTGGCCAATTCCAACCAACAGCCCATCTAGAAGAGTGAGCTTTTGAAAATAGCGCTGCCTGATACCTTTCCATTCGGCTAAAGCCAATAAAGCTGACATAACAACTGAGGCAATCCCAATGACCAAAAGTGAGCGCAAAGGGGAATTGCAAGAATTTAACGTTTTCTTGAGTAACAAGCCAGCTACTATAATTGGCAGAGTTCCCACAATGATTCCCATTGTCAGACGTAGGGAAAAAGATTTACTATTTCCTTCAATTAGTGCGCTCACCGACTCTCGAACTAGTTTATTGATATCACGCCAAAAATAGGCTACAATCGCAGCTAAACCAGCCATTTGAACAATTGCACTAAATATAGAGCCAGGATCAGGCCAGCCCAAAAGCCCAGGAACGATCCTCAAATGCGCAGTACTGCTGATTGGAAATAATTCAGTAATTCCCTGCACAACCCCTAAGACAAACAGTTGTAGCCAATTTAAACTCCGAAAACCTAAATCTACTCCATCTTTACAGGACTCAGCAACGGCAGCTAAATGAAATGCAGGGAAAAACATGAGGTTCTTTATGATATCTACAATTAAGCAAATTATAATTGAAAAGGTCTATTTTTTATGAAGATTTCTTCTATCGGGTTGCTCTATAACCGTTGCCAATAAGAGGCAGATGATACCTAAATTGATGCAGATATCGGCAATATTAAAGATAGGAAAATGAATGAGCCGAAAATCCAGAAAATCAATGACATATCCTTGAATAAAGCGATCTAGTCCATTACCCATAGCGCCAGATAATATCAAACCATAACCAATCTGCTCTATGATTTTTAGCTTATTTCCAAAGTAAGCAAAGAGCATTAAGCCTAGGCTAACCAAGAAAGAAAGCCACTTGAGCCAATTCACCCCTCCTTGAAATACACTCCAAGCAGCCCCAGTATTGACAGTATAGGTCAGATGAAATATACCCGGTAATAAGGGAAATGTTCCTTGAGGGAAATTTTTGATAATCAATAACTTGGAAATCTGATCTAGTAATAGTCCTACTAAAGCAACTAACCAAAAAAACTTATTTTTTAACATCGCTCTAGTAGAACAAAACGGACCTAAGCAGAAAAGAGATCAAGGCAGTGATACAAATAATCACAAATTGTCCAGGTAGGGATAAGAACGAATAATGTCGAAGTAGCTCCGGCACGGTTGAAATTGCAGGACTGCCAGTAAGTATGGAAATCAATATTAGATAAATGATCCCGACAATATGGATGACAACTAAACCACAAAAAGCGCTAATAGCTAGATTTTCTAGTGAATTACGCTTCCTAAAAGCCAACCAACCACATAGCCCAGCCCCTGGCACGAACCCCAATATATAACCAAAAGAGGGTTCTCGCCAATAATCTAAGCCTCCACCTTGACCAAATACAGACAAAGAAGTTAAGCCCAAAATCAGATAAGCTATTTGGGCCACTATAGCTGCATCTCTACCTGCTAGACATCCTGTTAACAAAACTGCTCCAACTTGGTAGGTCACCCCAAGGTAATGCTTGGAAAGACCACTGCCCCAATCTGCGGGTATAGCTATAACTGAAGCTTGAAAAAATGTGCTAAATATGGTCAGCATCAAGCCAATGAAAGGCCAAATACATTGTGCTAACCAGGGAATTGGGGCAGCAGCAGCAATGTCTTTTTTTGGCCTGCGTGATGGAGCGCTGCTCGGAGCTCTTCTTTTTCTACGTTCTCTTTTGGTATTCACCTGGAATGGGCGCCTCCCCCCCTTCTAATCCAAGTGAGTTGAGAATTTTATAATCTTCTTCAGGGGGCTGACCTAAAGTTGTCAAATAATTCCCAACAAGCATGGCGTTAATACCAGATTCTAGACCTAGATTTTGTAGCTCTCCCATGACGACCTCTCTGCCGCCGGCATAGCGCAGGATCTGCTCCGGTAGTATAAAACGAAATATAGCAATTGACTTGAGCGCTTCGTAGGGATTTAACCTTTTTTGATTAGCCAAAGGAGTTCCTTCTCTTGCGTTTAATAAATTGAGGGGAACAGATTCAACTTCCAGTTCAGCTAGAGCAAAAGCCAAATCAATCCTATCATCCCAGCTTTCTCCTAAACCGATAATGCCACCACTACAGGCTTGGATACCGGCTTTTTTCAGATTTTTGATGGTTTCAACTCTATCTTGCCAGCTATGGGTAGATACAATATTTCCAAAAAAAGAAGAGCTAGCTTCCAAGTTATGGTTGTAGCGGGTTACTCCTTTTTCTCTTAGAGCTAAAGCCTGTTCTTGAGTAACCTCGCCTAAGGCGCAACAGGGCTTAATATTTGTCTGCTCTATGATTTTTTCGACTGTTTCTAGTATTGTGGCAAAATCTTTTGATTTGACATTGGCGTATTTAGGTCCTCTGCCTTGGCTAACTAGGCAAAATCTCTTAGCTCCTGCCGCCTCAGCTGCTTTGGCTTGGGCTATTATCTCTTCAGCACTTTTGAGTCCATATACTGGAGAATCAGGATTAGGATGATGAGCAGATTGGGCACAAAAACCACAATCTTCAGAGCAGTTTCCCGACTTGACATTGACTATACTACAAAGATCTACTTTATTACCGCAGAGAGCTTGGCGAATCTTATTAGCAGCTCTGCATAGCTCTAGAATATTGTCCTGCCCCTCTATTTTACTCAATTCGATCGCCTCGGCTCTCGAAATCCTATAGCCTGAAATTATACGCTCAGCCAATAGATCTAGGCGAGTTATAAGATCTTTACTAAGAGATACCACCATAAGCTTATCTATATAAAAAGTTAGTTAATTTTAGCATCAAAGAAACAACCTATGTTGCAAAGATGGCATCTGTCTGCGAACTCCTTGTAAGCGCTCTGGGTTAATTTCGGCAATAGACATACCGATTGATTCGCCAGCATCATCTAGAACCAGACCCCAGGGATCGACGATCATGGCATGTCCGTGGGTATATCTTCTTTCGTAGTGATTTCCAGTTTGCGCTGGCGCTATAACATAACAGGTATTTTCAATGGCTCTTGCTCTTAGGAGAACTCTCCAGTGATCTTTGCCCGTATAGGCTGTAAAGGCAGCAGGTACTACCAGTATCTCAGCCCCTTGAGCTGAAAGATGACGATAAAGTTCAGGAAAACGGACATCATAACAGATTGACAAGCCTATATTGCCCAACTTCTCGGAAGCTATAATTTTGGGCAACTCTTTACCAGAGACTACTGTATTGGATTCACGGTAGGTAATCCCATCTGGTACATTTACATCAAACAGGTGAGCCTTACTATAGCGGCCCACCTCTTGCCCATTTGGGTCAATCAAAACTGCGGTATTGTAAACTTTGCTAGGTTCACCATCGACTAGTGAAGGGAAACCACCACCTAAAAGAGTAACTTGAAAACGCTGCGCCATTGTTTTCAAAAATTTCTCGGTCTGATTGGTGATTTCCGCGGCCATACCAACTTTTTCTTCTTCTTTGCCCAAAAAAGAAAAGTTCTCTGGTAGACCAATTAATTCTGCGCCGCGACGAACAGCTAGCTCAATCAAGTCCTCTGCTTGTGTCAAGTTAAACTGTAAGTCTGGCTTACTAGTCATTTGGATAGCGGCCGCAAGATAGGGTTTCATGCAATAACTTAATTTCTCAATAGTTAATCATTCTACCCCAAAACTGCGGCCAGATGAGCCTGTTACGACTGCCACTGAGTATGGAAAAACTCACCTCTGGGCCTATCGATTCTCTCATAGGTATGAGCGCCAAAATAATCGCGCTGAGCTTGAGTGAGGTTTTGGGGAAGTCTTTCTCTTCTATAGCTATCAAAGTAGCCCAAAGATGCGCTAAAAGCTGGAACTGATATTCCCAAATTATTAGCTAAAGAGACAACTTCTCGCCAAGACTGTTGACGATCTAATATGCTCTGTTTAAATTCAGGTGCTAACAATAAATTAGCTAGATGAGGATCATCTTGGAAGGCTTTTTTGATTTTATCCAAGAAACCCGCCCGGATAATACAGCCACCTTTCCAGATTCTAGAAACTTCCGGCAAATTAATATTGTAATTGAAATCACTAGAGGCTTTGGCAATCAAGGCCATACCTTGAGCATAAGAGCATATCTTAGAGCAATAAAGTGCATCTCTGACTTTAGGAATAAAAGAGGAGATATCTCCTTCAAATTTAGTACTAGGGCCTGTTAACTGCTTGGAAGCACTTATCCTTTCATCTTTGATCGATGAGATATTTCTGGCATAGACCGCAGCATACATAGTGGGAATAGGAACCCCTAGCTTTAAGGAGTTAATAATCGTCCATAAGCCAGTTCCTTTTTGTCCTGCAGCATCAACAATCATGTCGATCAAGGGCTTTTGGCTTTGGGGATCTATATAGCTGAAAATATCAGCTGTTATCTCAATGAGAAAGGAATTGAGCTCTTGAGTTTCGTTCCATTGCTTAAATACTTCGTGCAATTGCTGGTTGTTGAGTCCTAGTCCATTGGCTAGAACATCATAAGCTTCAGCAATCAGCTGCATATCACCATATTCAATGCCATTATGTACCATTTTTACATAGTGACCAGCTCCACCAGGACCGATAAAGGTAACACAAGGTCCATCATCAACTTGGGCAGCAATCTTGGTCAAGATAGGTTCTAAATCTTTATAAGCACTTTGCGTGCCACCAGGCATCAAACTAGGTCCATGCAGCGCGCCTTCTTCGCCGCCGCTGACGCCCATACCAACAAAACCTAGTCCGGTTGCTTCTAGTTCCTTGGTGCGTCTTTCTGTATCTTCATAAAGTGAATTACCACCATCGATAATCATATCTCCTGGCTCTAGCAGGGGTTTAAGCTCTTGAATCACACCATCAACTGGCGCACCTGCTTTGACCATCACTAGGATTTTACGTGGACGTTCTAGAAGTTGTACGAATTCTTCTAGAGTAGAGGCAGCCTTGATATCTTTACCGGCTCCCTTTTCTTGCATGAATGATTCTGTCTTGGCAAAGGTTCTGTTATAGACTGCAATGGGAAAACCACGGCTTTCGACGTTTAAAGCCAGATTTTCACCCATCACTGCTAAGCCAATTACACCGAAAGTTCTCTGAGTCATGGTTATTTCACTATTGATTCATCCCTTCACTTCTAGGTTAATTGCTTAAAAGTGATCTTGCTCTAAAGAAAATCTAAAATATTTGGGCTATCTAAGATCTAAAGTTGAATTTTTTAAGTTTAGTTGCATATATTTATACTACTAAACTGAGAGGTTTTAAACTAGAACACAAAGTCATTCAGGCTGTGCAACTGATTCTCGCTCACTCCTTTAACAAAGATAAAATTGCGGGCAATATCTTTAGTACCTAAACCATCATTATCTAGGGTTACAAAAGTGCCGCTAGCTATCTGCTTGAAGCCCACATAATGATCTGCGATAGGATCACTGCCTTGGTAATTTAAACTATTTAACACTTCTGTTAGGTTAATAACATCCTTGCCAGTTTGGAAGTTGGTGATGATACTACCTGTTTCAGTTGCAGAGGTATAGGTAAATTCATTAACCAATCCAGCATTACCTGTGAGAGTATCCCCGCCACCTAGACCTATTATTTGAGTTCCTTGACTACTTCCTGTCAAAGTATCTTTTAAAGGAGTACCAACTACTGTTTTTAGGGGAGAATTTGTTATTGCTAAGCTCACTTTAATCACTCCATTAACAGAAGCATCTGCATCCCCCCTACCGCCATCTTGGAAGATGAACTTAACGGTTTTAGTACCATCTGAGTTCTCGTTAATTACAACCCCAGTACTACCATTATTAACGAAGTTTATCCATTTTCCATTGGCATTTTGAACATAAATTCCATTAGCTTTAGGATCGCCGGTGACATTGAAAGATAGAGTTGCCTGCCCTTTGTTATTGGCTGTCACATAGAAATCAAACTCTCCTGTAGTGTTGCTCAAAGAGTTTACTGAATCAGTGGGTAAAGCTACCGTGGGAGTAAGATTATGAGTCCAATGTCTTACCATGGAGCCATTGGTATCTGTTAGCGCAACAGACCAGCTTGAAATTGGGGTAGAGCTTTCTTTTGTAATTGCCGCTTCTACTTGGAATTGTTGTTTGCCAGTATAGATTTGGTTTTGTGGTAGCTCTACAGTGATTGTTT
>Ga0194055_10000456_pt1 | contig 32758 bp, 29 predicted proteins | sample SepL449m_MetaG_FD_155482 | JGI IMG/M metagenome (GOLD analysis project Ga0194055, IMG submission 155482) | Anoxic zone freshwater microbial communities from boreal shield lake in IISD Experimental Lakes Area, Ontario, Canada - Sep2016-L442-9m | ecosystem: Environmental > Aquatic > Freshwater >... | reverse complement strand
AAAGTTACAACTGGCGCTGTGGTCGGCGGCAATTTTGAAACTGCCGAACTTGGCGCGGCGAAACCTAGTAGGCCGATCAGAATGATTACTGAGATGGCAAGTTTTGACCTTTTTGAACTCATGGTAAAAACCTAGACCGAAAGTCCAGAGTGTGCATGGTTTAGGGGGTGGAGGGGGGAACCGTCGTTTAGTGGCACTACTGCGCAGCGCAAAAGTTAATCTGGTAACTGAGCGACTTCCGAGCCGGAGCGGTTGCTGGCTCATGGTAACTGCGCTCGGCTCCCAAATCCCGATGGCTCCGCGCAAATGGAAAACGCCCCTTGCGGGGCGTTTTGATCATGCGCGGAGGATAGGGGACTCCGTCGCTTGCTGCGCAAGCTCCTCCTCAAATCATGTTCCCTCCGCCAATGCAAAAGGCACCTAACAAGTTAGGTGCCTTTAATGCTGGCGGAGGATAGGGGATTTGAACCCCTGAGGGCTTGCACCCAACTCGCTTTCCAAGCGAGCGCCATAGGCCACTAGGCGAATCCTCCAGCGACGAGGTTACCGCCAAATGGGGGTAAATTGCGAACTCGCATAACCGCATAGACTTATTACAGCCCCTCATGTGGCGTTACCCTGTGAACCTCCCCAGGGCCGGAAGGCAGCAAGGATAAGCGGGCTCTAATGGGTGCATGAGGGGTCCTTTAACTTCTAACCGTCAGACATAGCAGGTACTCTAAACGGTATGTCCCTTGCTTTATACCGCAAATACCGTCCTGGTTCCTTTGCACAAGTAATTGGGCAAGAGCATGTCACTGGCCCACTCACTCGCGCATTAGATACCGACCGCATCCATCACGCATACCTGTTCACTGGCCCGCGCGGTTGTGGCAAAACTTCATCAGCGCGCATCATGGCTCGATCCATGAACTGTGCACAAGGTCCAACTTCAACACCATGCGGTGTTTGTCAATCATGTGTCGATCTTGCACCTAATGGTCCGGGCTCAATTGATGTAATTGAAATCGACGCCGCAACATATCGCGGTATTGATGACGCAAAAGAATTACGCGAGCGCGCTATTTATGCGCCAGTAAATTCCACCTACAAGATTTACATTATCGACGAGGCACATCAGCTAACCCGCGATGCGTTCAATGTTCTACTGAAACTAGTTGAAGAGCCACCACCACATTTGCGTTTCATTTTTGCTACTACCGAGCCAGACAAAATCATTCCAACTCTGCGCTCGCGTACACATCATTACCCATTCCGATTAGTGTCAGCGAAAGTTCTACAGGAACATTTACAGGGACTTTGTGAAAGTGAAGGCATCAAAGCCGAACCAGCTGCGGTTGCGCTAGTTGCTCGCGCCGGCGCCGGATCTGTTCGTGACTCACAATCAGTTCTTGGACAAGTTATTGCCGGCGCTGGGCCTGAAGGCGTAACTTATGTCGAGACAGTTTCGCAGCTAGGTTTCACAGACGAAACCCTCTTAACTCGAGTCGTTGATGCTATTGCAACTGGAAACGGTTCTGAAATTTTCACGCTCATCGACGAAGTAGTTTCATCAGGTCACGAACCTCGCAGATTTGCGACAGATTTACTTGAACGTTTACGCGATATGGTTATCGTCACTCAGATTGCGGACGCAACAACTTCGGGTCTGTTTGACTTACCGCAAGAACAGATTGAAGATATCGCACGCCAAGCCGCTCTGTTTACACCTGCTCAACTAGTTCGCGTTGCCGATCTAGTCAGCACAGGCTTGAGTGAGTTACGCGGCGCTGCTGCGCCTAGATTGCAGCTCGAGCTTTTGGCAGCTCGCTTAATAACTGATGAAGTAACTACAGATTTAACAGCCCGCGTAGCACGCCTGGAACAAGGTGGGGTTGTGCCATCTGTTCGGCCAAGTGTTGTAAAGGCGCGCGAGCAAGAAGCAGCAGCAGCGGTAACTGAATCATCAGCGCCAACGCAGGCATCGATAGTTGCACCTGTTCCAGTGGCAGAACCTGTTGTTGCGAAGGAGCAGGCACCACAAATTATTGCTTCACCACCATCTCGACCAACACCGACTGCTCGCAAAGCGCCTGCTCCGGTAAAACCATCGCAGGTTAAAGCCAGTGCGCCAGAACCAGTAGCGCCTGAACAAACACAAGGTGCTCAGTCAACTGCCGGTTCGACAGTAACAATTGAGCTCATCGATGCTAATTGGCCAAACATTTTGCAAGACATCAGCTCGGCACGCAAAGTCGCTGGCCTTGTCATGATTGGCACCAAACCGCTTTCATTAACGGCTGATGGAATGCTTGCAGTTGGTTTCCCAAATGATGGCGCCTGCAAAAACTTTGTTAGCTCGCCAACAGTGGCACTACTACAAAGTGCAATCAAGAAGTTTGTTGGCGCTAATTTAAGCATTGACGCATTCGTAGATTCCAGTTTGAGTCAAAGAGTCGCTCAAAAGGCACCTGAGATTGTTGTTGAATCTGAATCTGATTCAGATGAAGTAACAAATTCAGCCAGTGCCATCGATATAGTTACCAGCATGCTTGGCGGTCAAGTAATTAGTGATAGTGCCAACGATTCATGAGCAGTTTGTACGAAGGAATTGTTCAAGATTTAATTGATGAATTTGCAAAACTTCCTGGTGTTGGGCCAAAAGGCGCGTCGCGAATAGCATTCCATTTGCTGCACACAGATCGTGAAGAAATTGATCGCCTGGCAACGGTGCTAAGTGAAGTGCGGGAAAAAGCTCGGTTCTGTTCGGTCTGTTTTAATGTGGCCCAAGATGAACTATGTCGAATCTGTGCTGATACCCGACGCGACCTAACTGTCTTGTGCGTTGTTGAAGAACCAAAAGATGTTCTTGCCATTGAACGCACTCGTGAATTCCGTGGGCGTTATCACGTGCTGGGTGGGGCAATTAGTCCACTTGATGGCATTGGTCCTGACGATTTACAAATCAGCGAACTTGTAACGCGTCTGGCCGACAAGGGAATCACCGAGCTGATTTTGGCCACCAACCCAAACCTGCAAGGCGAAGCAACTGCAACCTATTTGAACCGGCTTATTTCCCCGCTAGGGATCACAGTGACTCGACTTGCCAGTGGCCTTCCAGTAGGTGGCGATCTGGAATATGCCGACGAAGCAACGCTTGGGCGTGCTTTGGCTGGCCGTCGCCAAGTCAACTATTAGCCCTGCGATAAACCTTTACCCAATAGGGGTTAAACAGGCTTCTGCTTTTTAATTTAGACTTATGAACTATGGGTTTAATTGTTGCCAAGTTTGGTGGATCGTCAGTTGCTGACGCCGCCAGCATTTTGCGGGTAGCAAAACGTGTGGTTGATGCCAAAAAAGCTGGTAACGAAGTAGTTGTAGTTGTGTCCGCAATGGGCGACACCACTGACGAACTTCTAGAGTTAGCCCAACAAGTGTCGCCAAACCCGCCAGGACGCGAACTCGATATGTTGCTAACTGCAGGCGAGCGTATCTCAATGGCTGTGTTGGCAATGGCGATTAGCGACCTTGGCTTTGAGGCTCGGTCCTACACCGGCTCCCAGGCTGGCTTAATCACCGATTCCACTCACGGTAAAGCGCGCATTATCGATGTGTCACCAAGTCGAATCCAAGAAGCGTTAGCTCAAGGCGCAATTCCTATTGTGGCTGGCTTCCAGGGGGTCTCGCTTGATACCAAAGACATCACCACGCTTGGTCGCGGTGGATCCGACACCACGGCTGTTGCACTTGCGGCCGCTCTGAATGCAGATGTTTGTGAAATTTACACCGATGTTGATGGCATTTTTTCTGCTGACCCACGTATCGCTCCGAAAGCGGGGCAAGTTCCGCGCATCACATACGACGAGATGATGGAACTCGCGGCGGCCGGCGCAAAAGTTCTACACCTTCGATGTGTTGAATATGCAAAACGCTTCAATGTGCCACTTCATGTCCGCTCGTCGTTTTCCGATAAGGAAGGCACATTTGTAATTGCCGACCTTGACGATCAATCCAAGATAGAACATCTGTCCACCCAAGGAGTTGTAATGGAACAACCAATAATCGCTGGTGTAGCACACGATCTAAGTGATGCAAAAGTAACTGTTATCGCAGTTCCAGATAAGCCGGGCACCGCAGCTGCCATCTTCCAGGCAGTGGCAGATGCCGGTATCAACATGGACATGATCGTTCAGAATGTCAGTAGTCATGGCACCGCCAAAACTGATGTTACGTTCACAGTGCCGCGCGCTGATGTCGGTAAAGCTGAATCTTCACTGCGCGCTGTGCAAAGTGAAATTGGATTTGAAGACATAGAAGCCGACGAGAACATTGCGAAAATTTCGCTAGTAGGGGCGGGGATGCGCTCACATCCTGGCGTTTCAGCAACATTCTTTAAAGCAATTGCTGATGCTGGCGTCAACGTTGAAATGATTTCAACTTCAGAAATTCGGATCTCAGTTGTAACTCGAGCCGACGACGCCCAGACCACAGTGCAGGCAGTACATACTGCCTTTGGCCTGGATTCCGATGGCGAAGCCGTTGTTTATGCAGGAACAGGACGATAGACGTGTCGAAGAAACCCACTCTTGCTGTAGTCGGCGCAACTGGCGCTGTTGGCACAGTGATGCTCGAAATTCTTAGCGAACGCGAAGATGTTTGGGGCGAAATTCGCCTGCTTGCCTCTGCTCGTTCAGCTGGAAAAGTTTTGCAAGTACGTGGACAAGATGTAGTAGTCCAAGAATTAACGGAAGAAGCATTCGACGGTGTAGATGTAGCGATGTTCGATGTGCCTGATGAAATTTCGCAAAAGTGGGCGCCAATTGCCGCCGCCCGAGGAGTTATTGCTGTCGATAACAGCGCCGCATTCCGCATGGATGCAGATGTTCCATTGGTAGTGCCAGAAGTAAACGCAGAACAGGCGCGTAACCGCCCGCGCGGAATTATTAGCAACCCAAACTGCACAACATTGTCGATGATTGTTGTAGTAGGCGCATTGCATCGCGAATTCGGAATTAAAGAACTTGTTGTGTCGTCTTACCAAGCAGCTTCAGGTGCTGGGCAAGCGGGCATTGATAGTTTGCAGGCACAACTTAGCGCTGTTGCTGGTAAAGAATTAGGTTCAGCAACTGGAGATGTTCGACGTGAGGTCACAGACTCGTCCCCATTCCCAGCACCCCTTGCCATGAATGTTGTGCCTTGGGCCGGTTCACTCAAGGAAGATGGTTACACCAGCGAGGAAATTAAGGTGCGCAATGAGTCGCGAAAGATTCTTGGCATTCCAGATTTGAAAGTTCATGCCACTTGTGTGCGTGTGCCGGTTGTAACTACCCACTCACTTTCCGTGCATGCTGTGTTTGAAAAGCCACTCACTGCCGAAAAGGTTCGGGAACTACTAGAGGCCGCTGAAGGCGTACTCGTTGTTGACGATCCCGAGAACTTGGTTTTCCCAACCCCGATTGATGTGGTCGGAACAGATCCAACCGTGGTTGGTCGTATCCGAGTTTCTTCAGAATATCCAAACGAGATGGACTTCTTTGTTTGTGGAGACAACCTTCGTAAAGGCGCAGCACTAAATACTGCACAAATTGCTGAAGTGGTAGCGAAAGAATTTAGTTAACCATTTTTAGTGTCGATAAATTAACTGAGTAATGAAGATTTGAATGTCATTCACCGAATTATTTTTTGCTTTGAGCGTTAAAAGCGTGGCTTCAGGGCGACACGCGAATCGAATTGGCGTGAACGGCGATGTTCCAACTCCAGCCGAAACATGAATTGGCATTTCGCTGTGCCCAAAAGTTGATAGCCCTTTAGCCTGCTTGGTAGGTAGATCACAGTTGGTGACTAGAGCGCCATAAAACGGAATGCATACTTGACCACCATGGGTATGTCCAGCTAAAACTAAATCAGTTTTATCGTCGGAAAAACTTTGTAGCACGCGTTGGTATGGCGCATGGGTAACACCGAGTGCAAATGAATTCGTGGCAAAAGCCCCGGCCACTTTCGCGTAGTCGTCTTTCTTGATATGTGGGTCATCTGTACCGCGCGCATGAATTGTGACTTCATTGATGACAAACTGTGTTTGCTTATTGTTGAGGTCATGCCAGCCAGCATCAGTTAATTGCTCTATCAAGTCAGCGGTGGGTAATCGAACATCGTGTGTTACGCCGCGACGATCCTTGCGGAAGTAAATAAATGGGTTCTTCATAAACGGGGCGAAGTAATCGTTGCTACCCAGCACAAAAGCGCCCGGTAAATCCAATAACTCTCCGAGGGCCTCAACTAGGGCAGGGACGGCTAGTTGGTGCGCTAAAAAATCGCCTGTGCAAACAACTAAGTCGGGCTGTAGCTCGATTAGAGACTGGACCCACTTAATTTTGCGAGTTTGAGCCGGGGTGATGTGGAGGTCAGAAAGGTGCAAAACTCTTAAGTCATTTGACCCTTTTGGCAACACTTCTGCGCTAACTTGCCTTGTCGTGAATGCCTGTGCTTCAACCAGACTGTAGCCAAGTGTTGTAGCGCCAAGGCCAGCAATACCTTCTAAGGCCCCAACTACAGCGTTCATAGGTAAAGCATGGCATGGATTAGCCAATTTCTCTGCGCCTATTTTCAGTCGTAGGCTAGGGCATTATCAGGTTCGGGTTAGGAGGCGCCAAGCATGGCAGCTGAGAATGACCCTGCAAACGATTCCGCACTAGATCCCCTCACCTCACCATCGTGGATGTTCGAAGAAGACGATACATCGCTCGCACCACCACTTGAAGAATTCTTCACAGATGTTGCGGCTGCTAGATCCCCTGGGCCAATAGCGCCGCCGCCGAAAATCGATGACATCATTACTGGCGGATATACGGGCTGGGTGCCGATTATTCGAGCTGGTGAATCTTTAGCGCAAGCAGAAGAGCGAGCAGAGCAAGCCAAACAAGTAAACACAGAGATTGATGTAGTTGTAGAAATATCTGAAGTCGAAGTTACGACTGTCAGTGATTCAGTGTTACCCGCACAAGAATCTGTAAGTTATGTCAGTGCGCCAATTGTTGATGACCCTGATTTAGTTTCATCCCCATCGCAGGCTCTAGACCAAGCCCGTAAACGCATCGCTGCAATGCGTGCAAGTTTGCAACTTAATTTGAATCAGGTTGCGCAGAGTTTTGCGCACCCAATCTTTACTCCGCCAGCAGCTGTTGCAACACCTGTTGAACAAGCGCCAGTTACGCAGCAGCCAGCACCCCCGACCGTGCAACCCTTTGCACCAAATGTGGCAGTTTCTGGATCTGATTCGCACATTCCATTTGAAAGCCCCCAAGCAAGTCGTATTTTCACACCCACTGAAACGCAGACTCAGTCAGAAACACAGGTTCAGGTAGCGCCAGCTGATCATTCACTTGAATTAATGATTATGCGCGATGAAGTTACGGATTTACGCAATCGACTAGATTCGTCACAGAAATTGATTGAAGAGTTGATGCACCGGCTAGCTAATTTGGCCGAATTAGCGCTAAGACGCTAGAAATTATCGGTCAGTGTCACCGGTCAGTGTCACCGGTTAGAAACGGTATCGAGGTAACAATCAGAGGTAGGGCTGCCAATTCCTCACCGACCAAAGCAACCGATAACGCCAGGGCAGAATGCAAACTAGCAGGCCGCAGTTTAAGCCGGTAAGGGTATTTGTCTCCCTTAGAAACCAAAAACCACGAGGCGATACCTAACGGCGTTTCAATACTGTGTTCGTATTCCCCTTCGGGCACTCGCAAAACTTTGGGGGTCAGCACATTCACACTCTCGGCATTACGCGTTATGCATTGCGGTACACATTCGATGACTAACTTGGTGCTAATCAAAATTTCATCCAGCAATTGCTGTAGTCGAGCTGGTACGTCGCCTTCAGTTTGAAGTATCGATTCGAAGGTAGATAGCTCTGAATACATCAAAGATGTTGAACGCGTTCGTAAATCAATAGCAACCCCGCTCGCACGGGCGACTGGGCCACTAACTGCAAACTCATCAATTTGTTGTGCAGAAATTTTTCCTACTGACTTGAGTTCAGTCAGTTCATTTTGGATGACTAAATCAAGACTTGCTAATTTTTCATCAGTCACCTCGCTTAGTTGAATCAGTGCTTCAAGCCAATCAACTGTTGGAGCGTGCGTCATGCCACCGATCTGAGTAAGCATCGGATGCATACGGCTACCGGTATAGCTGCGCATATGATTAACCCACTGCTCGCGTAATTGTCGAAGTTCATTTTCGATACTTACTTCTTGCCATGGAAATCCAGAAAGAAAAGCCAGATGAGAACTGATTCGGTTAACTTCTAAAATCAGGGTGCGTAACCAGCGCGCCGAGAGTGGGACATCAATTCCAATTTCGCGTTCGATTAACGCAGCTATTCCGACTTCACCAGAAAATGCACTCAGCCATTCATGTCGGTTAGCTAATCCAATTACCTGGCGGTAGTCACGTGATTCAAATAGCTTTTCGGCGCCTCGGTGCATTGCCCCCAGTAATGGCGTTGCTTTTATAATCTGAGAATCTATCGAGGTCACATCGATTTGGAACATCCCGTGACTCACTGGGCTGTGGCTCGGCAGTGCTAAAACAATGTCACTTCGCAATGAATCAAACGGCGAAAGTCCGATGCGCTGCGTTGTTTCCACCCGACTTATCGTGCCATACCCCAACAACTATTTGGGGATAGGCTTAGGACGTGGTCAATCCAACGGCCGGGAGCGAACAGCCCTGGACTGAAATACCTGCGCGACTTGATGTCGCTGTTATCGGTACCGGCAGAGTCGGTTCCGTCCTTGGTGCTGCCCTTCGCCGGGTAGGGCACAAAGTCGTGGCCTGCACTGCCATTAGCGACATCAGCAAACTACGCGCTGAATCTTTGTTGGCGGGCGTTCCAATTAAATCACTAACAGATGCTGTAAAAGATTGTGACTTAGTTCTATTAACAGTTCCTGATGATGCATTAATTTCCTTGGTCAATGGTTTAGCGCAGACGCATTCAATCAGCCCAGGTACTTTTGTTGTGCACACTTCGGGACGTTTCAGCGATGAGGTACTTGATCCGTTAACTGTGCAAGGTTGTTTGCCGCTTGCATTGCATCCAGTCATGACTTTCACAGGTACCAGTGTTGACTTAAATCGCCTCACTGCGTGCCCATTTGGGATTACCGCACCAGAACAACTCCGCCCTGTCGCCGAAGCACTAGTTGTTGAGATGGGCGCAGATCCTGTCTGGGTGCCGCGCGAAAGTCGGGCGCTTTACCATGCGGCCTTGAGTTACGGCGCAAATAATATGATGACGCTGGTCAACCAAACTATTGACCTGTTGGCACAAGCTGGAATCGAGAACCCAACCGATTTGGTTACTCCGCTATTCGCCGCCGCATTAGATAACGCCTTACGAGATGGTGATGAGGCAACGACCGGACCGGTAGTTCGAGCTGATGTTGCAACTGTGCGCCAACATTTACTGGCTTTACAAGCTAACAGCCCACAAGTGCTAACGAGTTATCGCGCACTTGCGCGCCTGACTGCAGAACGCGCTCTTGATTCAGGCCAGTTGTCGCCATCCCAAGCGGAGCAACTCCTTGAGGTGTTGGCCGATGAGTGATTTTGCCGTACTGCCATCAGCGAATTCATTTATTCAGTGGCGAGAAGCGCAAATTGAACTTCCTGTGGTGTTTATCCCAACAATGGGCGCACTGCATGCCGGGCACAGTGCGCTAATTGATTCAGCTCATGCATATTTGAAAACTCATCATGGCGGGCTAGGACGTGTCGTGGTTTCAATTTTTGTTAATCCAACTCAATTTACGCAGCAAGCGGATTTGGCTAACTATCCAAAAACGTTGGAAGCAGATTTAGCCCTGTGTGCTTTGCACCAAGTCGATGTTGTGTTTGCACCAAGCGTTACAGATATTTATCCAGAGGGTCTAGAGAACATTTCATTCTTGGAACCTGGGCCAAATGCGAATGAACTTGAGGGACAAAATCGTCCAGGGCACTTTGCTGGTGTAGTAACTGTTGTATCCCGACTATTTGATTTCGTAAAACCAACTGCCGCTTTCTTTGGTGAAAAAGATTACCAACAGTTACTGGTGATTAAAGAGCTAACCAAACATCGAACGGATGATATTGAAATCATCGCGGTTCCAACAGTTCGAGATGTTGATGGGCTTGCACTCTCAAGTCGCAATCAACGTTTATCAATTACTGGCAGAGCAATGGCAAAACAAATTCCAGCAGCAATTGCATTGGCCGAACATTCACTCGTTGAAGGCGCTTCGGTAAGTCAGACCAAGCAAGCAGTTCAGCAGTATCTAGAAATGCAAGTAGGAATTGAATTTGAGTATTTCGAAATCCGCGATGAAAATTTTGAAGAAATTTCAAAACCAGGCCCAGCACGATTACTAATTGCAGCCATTGTTAACCATGTGCGACTAATAGACAATGTGCTGGTCGAGATAAGGAACGAAAATGTTACTAGCAATTGACGTTGGAAATACAAATACAGTCATTGGGTTATTCGATGATGAACTTTTGGTCCATTCATGGCGCATCAACACTAATCCGCGTGAGACAGCCGATGAAATCGAGCTGACTTTCCGGGGTCTACTCGCTGATCATCAAGTAACGGGCATCGCACTTTGCTCAACTGTGCCGTCGGTGTTGGGTGAAATGCGAGTCATGTTGAACCGCTATTACAACGGGATTCCAACTGTGATTGTTGAACCAGGAATAAAAACAGGCGTGCCAATCACTACTGATAATCCCAAAGAAGTTGGTGCGGATCGCATCGTTAACTCACTAGCCGCTTTCACACTTTTTGGTGGGCCGTGCATTGTTGTTGATTTCGGCACCTCAACTAATTTGGATGTCGTATCAAGTCAAGGTGAGTTCGTTGGTGGAGCGCTTGCTCCAGGCATTGAAATCTCGCTGGATGCTTTAGCAACCAGAGCAGCCCAACTTAGAAAAGTTGAGTTGATTGCGCCGCGAAATGTTATCGGTAAAAATACTGTTGAGGCCCTGCAGTCAGGCATAATTTTTGGCTTCGCTGGGCAAGTAGATGGCTTGGTCGATCGGATAGTTGAAGAATTAGGTACAGATGTTAAAGCTGTTGTGGCCACTGGTGGCTTAGCTGGGATTGTTGTAGCAGAGTCAGAGACCATTACACATCACGAGCCGGACTTAACCTTGATTGGGCTGAGACTGATTTTTGAGCGTAACCAGTAATCGCCAAGCTAAACAATTTGCGTTAAACCCTTAGCGGAGTATTACAACAACGACTTAACCCGATAATCTAAAACCAATGTCTAATGAACCCGTAGAAGAAGTAGATGACCTGCCTGAACAAATGCAGGTGCGTCGAGATAAGCGTGCAGCAATTTTGTCTGCAGGCAACCAGGCTTACCCAGTAACTGTTCCGGTTACCACCACAATTGCTGCGGTGCGCCAAAAGTACGCACATTTGCAGGCAGAAGATGTGACTGGTGACAACGTCGGCGTGGCCGGTCGCGTTATGTTCCTGCGCAACACTGGCAAACTTTGTTTCGCTCAGTTGCAGTCTGGTGATGGCACCACATTGCAGGCGATGCTCTCGTTCGACCGAGTTGGCGAAGAGTCTTTGGAATCTTGGAAAGCACTAGTCGACATTGGCGATCAGATTGCGGTTGAGGGTGAAGTAATCAGCAGTAAGCGTGGCGAACTATCAATCTTGGCTGATAAATGGCACATGGCAGCGAAAGCTCTGCGACCACTACCTAACCCACACAAACCACTTAATGAAGAAACGCGTGTGCGTCAGCGCTACGCGGATCTGATCATGCGCGATACTGCTCGCACCGTTGCACGCCTGCGCCCAACTGTAATGACAAGTTTGCGGAACAGTTTCGCCAGCCGCGATTTCATCGAAGTTGAAACGCCAATGTTGCAGACAATGCATGGTGGCGCAGCCGCACGTCCATTCGTTACTAAGTCCAATGCATTCGATATGGAACTGTTCTTGCGTATTGCGCCAGAGTTATTCCTAAAGCGTTGTGTCGTTGGCGGTATCGAGCGCGTCTTTGAAATTAACCGTAACTTCCGTAATGAGGGCGCTGATTCAACACACTCACCTGAATTTGCGATGCTCGAGTGTTACCAAGCGTTTGCTGATTACAACGACATGGCCAATCTAACTCAGTCATTGATTCAAGAAGCAGCACTTGCAGTTCATGGTTCACTAACTTTTGAATTAGTTGAAGGTGGTACTCGCGATTTATCGGGCGAATGGGATCGAGTTTCGGTCTATCCAGCGGTAAGTGCTGCAGTTGGACAAGAGGTGACACCAGAAACGCCTTTGGAGACTCTGCGCTCGCTACTTAAAGCGGCTGGAATTGCTCCAGATCCAAAATGGATCGCTGGAAAGTGTGTGGAAGAACTTCTTGAACACTATGTCGTAGAACACTTAACCAAACCAACATTTGTCATTGATTATCCGGTTGATACGTCACCTTTAGTTCGCGATCATCGCAGCATCGCTGGCGTAGTTGAGAAGTGGGATCTTTACATCGATGGCTACGAAGCTGGCACTGGATACTCAGAGTTAGTCGATCCAGTAATTCAGCGCGATCGCCTCGTGGCCCAATCTTCGCTTAAAGATGGCGGCGACTTAGAGGCGATGCAACTGGATGAAGATTTCTTGCGCGCCCTCGAATACGGTATGCCACCGACTGGCGGAATCGGCGTTGGCGTTGACCGACTTCTGATGACTTTGACCGGCCTAAATATTCGGGAAACAATTTTGTTCCCGTTGGTTAAGCCTGAGTAGTAATGTCTCTGCAGATTCGCCCAGCTCGAACTCAAGATGTGCTTAGCATCCGTGGGCTCATCGATACTTATGCGCCCGATCGTCGTTTGCTTTCAAAACACACGGTCACAATCTATGAAGATGTTCAGGAGTTTGTTGTCGCTGAACTCGATGGGCAAGTCGTGGGCTGTGGGGCGCTCCATGTTATGTGGGAAGACCTTGGCGAGATTCGTACGCTAGCTGTTGAGCCAGATCAAAAAGGCAACCGAATCGGCTCAGCAATTTTGAGTGCATTACTAACTCATGCGCAAGCGTTGGGCTTAAGCCGATTGTTCTGCCTGACTTTCGAGACCGAATTTTTTGGCAAAGCAGGATTTGTCTCAATTGAGGATGCTCCAGTGGATGCCAGCGTTTATGCCGAACTACTGATGTCAGGCGATGAAGGTGTTGCTGAATTTTTGGATCTTCCGCGAGTAAAACCCAATACCTTGGGTAATACTCGAATGCTGCTCCAGCTTTAGCGTCGGTGGAAGGCCTAGCAATTGCAGGCTAAAATGAGATAGTGAAAATCCTCGTAATTGGTAGTGGCGCTCGGGAGCATGCTTTAGTTCACAGCCTTGCCAAAGATGAAGGTACTGAAATTTTTTGCGCCCCAGGAAATGCCGGCATCGCCCTTGAAGTTTCTACTTTCCCGTTAGTTGCCACAGATTCAGCCCAAGCGGTTTCCTTGGCCACACAGCTAGAAGCCAACTTAGTTGTTATCGGTGCTGAAGCACCGCTGGTTGCCGGCGTTGGCGATGCTTTACGCGCAGCTGGTTTCGCAGTCTTTGGCCCATCTGGCGCGGCTGCGCAGCTGGAAGGTAGTAAAGCATTTGCAAAAGATGTCATGATCGCAGCCGGTGTACCAACCGCGCTTTCATACACTTGCCAAACTGAAGTGCAAGTACGTGACGCATTGACTAAATTTGGCGCTCCATACGTCGTCAAAGATGATGGTCTTGCTGCTGGCAAAGGCGTAGTGGTTACCAACAATTTTGAAGAGGCTATTACACACGCAATGTTGTGTATTTCTGGGCGCACCGATGGCGCAGTTGTAATCGAGGAATATTTAGCGGGACCTGAAGTTAGTTTGTTCGGTGTAACAGATGGCAAGACTGTTCGAGCGTTAAGTCCTGCGCAAGATTTCAAACGCGCACTTGACAATGATGAAGGTCCAAACACTGGCGGGATGGGCGCATACTCACCACTTGATTGGGCACCCGAAAATTTGGTTGCTGAAACTATTGAACGAGTGTTGCAACCAACCATCGATGAGATGGCCAAACGTGGCACTCCATTTTCGGGATTGCTTTACGCAGGGCTAGCTTTAACTGCAAACGGAATTAAAGTTATTGAGTTCAATGCTCGCTTTGGCGATCCAGAAACACAGGTTGTCTTATCGCGTCTAAAGTCGCCATTAAGTCAACTGCTATTTGCTGCGGCAAATGGGACTTTAACTGACCTGCCAGAGTTACAGTGGTCAGATGAGGCAGCAATCACTGTGGTGTTAGCAGCGCAGGGATATCCACAGGATCCTGTTGCAGGGGCGGTAATTTCTGGGCTTGAGCAAGCGCAAGCATCTGGTTCCTTTGTTTACCACGCGGGTACGAAGGCAACTGATGCTGGCGAGATCGTAGTTAGTGGTGGTCGAGTGCTTTGTGTTACCGGAACTGGGGCCAACCTTGCAGATGCTCGGGAAAAAGTTTATGCGGGAGTGACTGAAATTGAGTTTGCTGGAAGCCATCATCGAACAGACATTGCGCTGCAAGCCTCGCGCGGAGAGATAGAAGTGCCATGACAAAACCAAATATTCCAAATATTCTTGCAAGTCGTTATGCATCAACAGACATGGCAACAATCTGGTCGCCAACAAATAAAGTCATAGCGGAACGTCAGCTGTGGGTTGCTGTTATGCAGGCGCAGCAAAGTCTCGGTATTGATATCCCAGCAGGTGTTCTAGAAGATTATCAACGAGTAATAAACGATGTAGATCTGACAAGTATTGCTGCTCGTGAAGCGAGCACGCGTCATGATGTTAAAGCTCGAATCGAAGAGTTTTGCGCACTTGCGGGTCACGAACATATTCACAAAGGCATGACGAGTCGTGACTTAACTGAAAACGTTGAGCAACTCCAAGTCGTCCAGTCGCTAAAACTGATTCGAGTTAAAGCAGTAGCAACTGCGGCCGTGTTAGCTGAACTTGCTGTGCGTTACACCGATGTTGCGCTAACAGGGCGGAGCCACAATGTGGCGGCGCAAACAACAACTTTGGGCAAGCGATTTGCATCAGCCGCTGACGAACTTTTAATTTCTATCGCACGGTTAGATGAGCTAATCGCACGTTATCCTCTTCGTGGAATTAAAGGCCCAGTTGGTACCGCACAAGACATGCTTGACCTACTTGGCGGCGATGCAGACAAGTTACAAGCACTAGAACAAAATGTGGCAAGCCATTTAGGTTTTGCAAATGTTCTAACCAGCGTTGGCCAGGTTTACCCACGTTCCGTTGATTACGACACCATCACAGCATTAGTGCAGGTTGCGGCTGGACCAAGCAGTTTGGCTACAACTATTCGTTTGATGGCCGGGCATGAACTGGTAACTGAAGGTTTCAAAGAGGGCCAGGTTGGTTCAAGTGCCATGCCGCACAAGATGAATACTCGATCTTGTGAGCGGATAAATGGATTTGCCGTAATTCTTCGTGGTTACGCAAGTATGGCCGGCGAACTTTCGGGTACACAGTGGAACGAAGGCGACGTAGCTTGTTCAGTGGTTCGCCGTGTTGCTTTGCCTGACGCATTCTTCGCACTTGATGGGCTATTCGAAACCACGCTGACTGTGCTTGCTGAGTTTGGCGCATTCCCTGCAGTCATTGATCGTGAATTACAGCGTTACCTGCCTTTCCTGGCAACAACTAAAATTCTGATGGCCGCTGTTCGAAATGGCGTTGGTCGTGAAACTGCGCACGAAGTAATCAAAGAACATGCCGTTCAAGTCGCTCTTGAAATGCGCGCTAGCGAAGGTGGCGATGGGAATGCGCTCATTGTTCGGTTGGCCAATGACGGTCGACTTGGCCTAAACCTTGATGCATTGACAGCGCTAATTGAACAACCACTTGAGTTCACTGGAGCAGCTCGCGCGCAGGTGGCTTCCATCGCGCAGCAAGTTGCCACACTAGTTTCATCCTCACCAGAGGCAGCAACCTACCGGCCGGAGCCAATCCTGTGACAATAACAAGTGATAACTACGGATTAGATTCCGAGTACACACACATCTATTCAGGAAAAGTTCGTGATCTATTCGAAACTCCTGATGGCAAGTTGCTATTTGTCGTATCGGATCGGATTTCTGCTTTTGATCACGTATTGCCCACGGTAATCCCTGATAAGGGTCGCATCCTGACTGCAATGTCTTTGTGGTGGTTCGATCGACTGCAAGGAATTGTTCCTAACCACATCATCACAACTAATGTTCCATTTGCAGTAAATGGCCGCGCAACAATTTGCGAGCGCCTAGAGATGTTGCCAATTGAATGTGTGGCGCGCGGCTACCTAACTGGTTCAGGGCTGATCGACTACAAAAAATCCCAATCCATTTGTGGGGTGGGTTTACCACCAGGACTAGTCGATGGGTCACTATTACCGAAGCCAATTTTCACCCCAGCAACAAAAGCACCCGTCGGTGGTCACGACGAAAATGTTACTTTCGATGAAGTTATGACCGCCATTGGCCAAGAAGAAGCGCAACAGCTTCGCCGAATCACAATGAGTGTTTATCAAACCGCTGCCGATATTGCGTTAAGACGCGGCATTATTTTGGCTGATACCAAATTCGAATTTGGCCTCGGTATCAAAGGCGCAAACAGCAAACACATTGTGCTTGCTGATGAAGTATTGACTCCAGACTCTTCACGATTTTGGCCAGCCGAGCAATGGGTTCCTGGGCAAGCACAACTTTCTTACGATAAGCAATTTGTTCGCAATTGGTTGCTTTCAGAAGATTCAGGTTGGGTTAAAGATTCTGGGGCAACTCCGCCACCGCTTCCAGATGAGGTTGTTGAAAAAACTCGTGAACGTTACATCCAGGCTTACGAAACATTAACTGGAAAACGCTTTCAATAATTCTTAATTTTGATTCGGAAGATTTCGCCACAAATTTGCTTGAACTTAATTAGCGCTGAACGCTTTGATAAATCTCAATTGTTTGCTTTGCAATTTTGTCCCAACCAAAATCTCTAATGGCTCGGTCGCGTCCAGCTAGACCCATTTGCTTAGCCTTAATTGGGTCTGTCAAAACCTTGATTAAAGCGTGGGCAAAGTCATTTTCAAATTTAACCGCTTCTGTTTCTTCATAATGCACAAGTAAGCCCGTAATTCCATCAACCACAACTTCTGGAATTCCACCGACGTCACTTGCTACAACAGGTATTTCACAAGCCATGGCTTCTAGGTTCACAATGCCAAGCGGTTCATAAATTGATGGGCAAGCAAAAACTGCTGCATGTGAAAGTACTTGGATGAGTTCAGGACGTGGTAGTTGGTCTTTAATCCAGTGCACCCCAGTGCGAGTTTGCGCGAGTTTGGCGATTTGCGCAGAGACTTCTTCACCGAGTTCAGGCGTATCAGGCGAAGATGCACAAACAACAAGTGCAATATTTTCGGGCAACTGTTCGGCAGCACGTAATAGATGCATGATGCCTTTTTGTCGGGTAATTCGTCCAACGAATAGCGCGTATGGCCGCTGCGGATCAATGCCATTTGCAGTCAGCGCTGAGGTGTCAGACACAGGTTTAATCGCTTGAGTATCAATACCGTTGTAAATTACTTTTACTTTTGCGGGGTCAAGCTCTGGGTAGCAGTCGAGGATGTCAGCGCGCATGCCGTTACTAACTGCGATCACAGCATCTGCTGCGTCGTAGGCTGTGCGTTCGGCCCACGAGGAAATCTGGTAGCCGCCACCTAGTTGTTCTGCCTTCCAAGGACGCCTTGGCTCTAGCGAGTGAGCGGTAACAACATGAGGTAGTCCGTGCAGCAATCCGCCTAAGTGGCCCGCCATGTTCGCGTACCAAGTGTGGGTATGAACAACCTGCGAATCAGCAAAATTTCCTAGCATTTCCAGGTTAATTCCAAGAGTTTGCACTGCGGGATTGGCTGAACTCAAATTGGCCGGTACCGGGTAGGAGGTAGCTCCTGTCTTATCAGCGCCGAAGCAGTGCACATCAACATCGATTAGTTTTCGTAGTTCGTGGACCAGGTGTTCCACATGAACACCGGCGCCACCGTAAACATCCGGTGGCCATTCTCGAGTAACTATTGATATGCGCACACTGTAAGCCTAGACCTTTGACTAGGCTAGGGCTGTGCGCCGTCGTCAAAATGTTCTCAGTATGGTTCTCGCCGGTGGCGAGGGCAAAAGACTGATGCCACTAACTGCGGACCGAGCCAAGCCTGCAGTGCCATTCGGTGGGTCATATCGACTAATTGACTTTGTACTTTCAAACCTAGTTAACGCAGGTTTCTTGCGAATTTGTGTTTTGACTCAGTACAAATCACATTCACTTGATAGACACATCACAACCTCATGGCAAGTTGGTACGTTGCTTGGCGACTTCGTAACCTCTGTTCCTGCGCAACAGCGACTAGGGCCACGTTGGTACACCGGTTCAGCCGATGCAATTTTTCAGAGCCTTAACTTGGTTTACGATTCACTTCCTGATTACATCTTGGTCTTCGGCGCTGATCACGTTTATCGCATGGACGCTTCACAAATGTTGGAGGCGCACATCGCATCTGGTGCAAGTGTTACTGTCGCGGGTATTCGCGTTTCCAAAGATTCTGCATCTGAATTCGGCGTAATCGAAACTGATGAATCGGGCCAGCGCATTACTCGCTTCCACGAGAAGCCAGCTAACCCGCCAACCATCCCAGGTTCACCCGATCAGTCCTATGCGTCAATGGGTAACTACATTTTTAATACCGATGCATTAATCGCAGCGCTACAAAAAGATGCAGCAGACGAAAATTCAATTCACGATATGGGAACCAACATTATTCCGATGATGACAGCAGCTGGTGAAGCCGCGGTTTACGATTTCGATCTGAACGAAGTTCCTGGTGCTACCACCCGTGATCGTGGGTATTGGCGCGATGTTGGAACTCTTGACACATATCACGAAGCTCACATGGATCTTGTTTCAGTCCATCCGATTTTCAATCTCTACAACGATCATTGGCCGATCTTGACAAGCATGCCATCTCTTGCGCCAGCAAAGTTTGTTCAGGGCGGAACCGCTCATGAATCCATTGTTGGTGCGGGATCCATTCTGGCTGGCGCGCATGTTCGAAACTCAGTAGTTGCAAATGCCGTTCGGGTAGAAGAGGGCGCCTACGTCGATGGCACTGTGCTGATGCCTGGCGTTCGCGTTGGTCGTGGCGCTGTAATTCGAAACGCAATCCTCGATAAAAACATCATTGTGCCTGATGGCGCACAGATTGGTGTTGATATTGATTTAGATCGTCAGCGCTACACCGTAAGTGAAGGCGGAATTGTTGTACTTGGTAAAGGGCAGCAAGTTCTTTAAAGCTAGTCAGTTATTCGATGGCGCTCTACTGCAACAATTTTTTGTAAATCATGATTTGCGCGGTGATAAATCACGTAAGCACCAGGTGCCAATGTCGGGTCGAATGCATCTTCAACTTCTGCCGCAAGACTAAATCTCTCCGAAAGTTCTTGCATAACTGTAGGCATCACTGGACGGTGTGTACACAAAACGAGTGAGTCACTAGTTCCGGCAAGATAGGCAACCCGTTCATTTGCCTTAACTGGATTGTCAGTATGTCGTTCTTCGCTTAACGATTCTTCAAGTGCGATTGGGATGCTCCTGACACTGGCAAACGGCCCCACTGTGTCGCGGCATCTTCTCGAGTCCGATGAATGAATGGTATTAACTCCAAAAGCAGCTAAGACGGTACTTAGTCCGTGTGCCTGCATTCGCCCGACCGCTGTTAATGGCCGGCTTGCATCGTTAGCCGATAACGCATCATTTGAAAGTTTCCATTCTGCGCGTTTGATGGCTTGGGTATGGCGAAGCACAATGAATGGAGTTGTTGGAACTTGTTGCGAGGCGGCCCGCAAAACGTCTGCATCGTGTGCGTAGGTTAGCTTCTTGATCGCTGCGTTTAATGGCAACCAAACGATTTCATCTACTTCATCATTTGGCACGAATGTTCCGCCAACAATTGTGGCATTCCAATAGAAAACTGCTTTTGGCACATCTTTAACTAGATACTGCTGGGTTGGTAGTGGGGCCCCTAGTACTACGGCAAAACCAGTTTCTTCGCGCACTTCGCGAATGGCAGCGGAAATTATGTGCTCGCCCGGTTCTACTTTGCCTTTAGGAAAAGTCCAGTCAGATCGGTGTGCACGATGAATTAATAAATATTCAGTGCCTGACTTGCCTTGGCGAGTTGGAACCGCGCCGGAGGCAATAACGGAATCATCGAACACTGCGTATGCCTACTCTGTTTAGGATGTTTTCCAACTTACGTGGAGATGAAGTTGAAACCTGTGCACGGTTAGTAGGGTGAAGGGCAATCAGCTGCTCCTGATAGTCAGGCAGAGTTTCACCAGCAGAATCCAGATAATGACGAATCCATTCACCATCTTGGTCTAAGTGCCATGATGCGCTCGAGTCTGAAAGTCCGAGGTCAAGAACTTGTTTAACGGTCTGTGCATCTGAATCGCCGAGCCGGACTAAACATTCAACTCGACGATCAAGATTTCGATGCATCATGTCAGCGGAGCCAATCCACGATTCCAGCTCACCACCATTATTGAATTCAAATACTCGGCTGTGTTCAAGGAAGCGACCAAGAACCGAACGCACCTTAATATTTTCGGAAAGCCCAGATACGCCGGGTCGGAGCGCGCAAATTCCACGAACTAACACTTCTACCTTCACGCCGGCTTGTGAGGCTCGGTAAAGCGCATCGATGATAACCTCGTCGACCATTGAATTGCACTTGATTCTAATTTGCGCAGTTTGGCCAGCGTTTGCGAATTGAGCTTCGCGTTCGATGCGTTCAACAAGTCCTTCGCGTAATGCCCCCGGTGCAACAAGCAAGCGGTGGTATTCGCCCTGGGTTGCGTACCCGGATAGATGGTTAAACAAACCCGCTACGTCTTCACCAATTTCTGGGTTGGTTGTTAGCAAACCAAAATCTTCGTACATACGCGCAGTCTTTGGATTGTAATTACCGGTACCGATGTGCACATATCTGCGCAGTTTTCCAGCGTCGCTGCGCACAACCATACAAAGTTTTGCGTGCGTCTTTAACCCGACTAGGCCATAAACAACATGGACGCCAGCTTCTTCAAGTTTGCGGGCCCAATCGATGTTATTTTGCTCATCAAAACGTGCCTTAATTTCAACGACAGCAAGAACTTGCTTGCCCATCTCAGCTGCATTGATGAGAGCGTCAACAATCGGAGAATCACCAGATGTTCGGTAGAGCGTCTGCTTGATCGCAAGTACATGCGGGTCTTCAGATGCCTGTTCCAAAAATAGTTGCATACTTGTTGAAAATGAATCGTATGGATGATGAAGAAGGACATCGCGGTTGCGCATAATCTCAAGAACATTTGGCGCGCTGGCCGATTCAACTGCTGCTAGTGCGGTGCTGGTATGCGCAACAAATGGCGGCAGCTTTAAATCGCCCCGGTTTAGCGAGAAAAGCTCCATCAAGGACTTTAGGTCGAGTGGCCCCTCAAGGCGAAAAACTTCATTCTCGGTTATGCCAAGCTCACTAATCAAAAGTTCTAGAACGTGTTCGTCCACTGAATCTTCGACTTCGAGCCGAACAGGTGGACCAAACCGACGACGCATTAGTTCACGCTCTAAAGCTTGAAGTAAATTCTCGGCGTCATCTTCCTCGACTTCTAAGTCTTCATTACGTGTAACGCGGAATGTGTGCTGCTGTACAACTTCCATGCCAGGGAAAAGCATTTGAGAATGCGCCGCAATCACATCTTCGAGTGGGACGAGTCGCTGCTTATTTGCTTGCAAAAAACGCGGCAGAGAAGGTGGTACTTTAACGCGGGCAAACAGTTCATTCTGTGTCTGCGGATTACGGACAAGAATTGCCAGATTCAGTGATAAACCAGAGATGTAGGGGAACGGATGCGATGGGTCTACAGCCAGCGGAGTCAAAACTGGGAACACCTGTTCATTGAAAAGTTTTGTCAGAGTATCTTGCTCGTCTGGAGTTAGCTCTTCCCAACGTAAAATTTCAATGCCATTTGCAACTAATGCCGGCAGTAACTCAGATCTAAAGATGTGTGATTGCTCTGTCATAAGTTCGTGACTACGAGCAAGTACTGTTTCATGCACTTCAACTGGCATACTGCCACTGGAAGACTTAACGGCGATACCAGTTGCGATTCGACGTTTGAGTCCGGCAACTCGAACCATGAAGAATTCGTCTAGGTTGCTAGCAAAAATTGAGAGGTATTTAACCCGTTCCAGCAACGGTAAATCCTGATCTTGCGCTAATTCAAGGACGCGCTTATTGAAGGCAAGCCAAGACAATTCACGATCTAGAAAGCGATCTGCAGGCAGATCACCTGATGATTCGCGCAAGGTATCTGGAGTTGTCATAGGTAAAGGTTGGCATAGGAAGGTTAACAAGGTCTAGTTGGTTAACGCCCACAGCGTATTTACCACACACGATATGACGAATGTGCCTATAAATGCCAAGATTTAAGCGTGACTAGACAACTTGTGATTCTGGGTAGCGGGGAAACCAGCCCAACTATGGTCACCCCACATCAGAAGATTTTGGCCAATGTGCCAGCTGGGGAGCAAGCGTCAGTCTTTCTAGATACACCTTTTGGCTTTCAAGAAAATGCCGATGAGTTAAGCGCGCGAATTGTTGAGTACTTTAAAAATTCAGTAGGTCGCGATATTCAACTGGTTTCCATGCGCACAGATACTGAGCCTGAAGTCACGATTGCCCGGGCAGTTGCAGCTATCAAACAAGCACAGTGGTTATTCGCTGGTCCTGGTAGCCCAACTTATGCATTAACTACTTGGCTGAACTCTGGCCTAGCAAATCATATAAGTGACGTACTTAGTCGCGGATCAGTTGTGTTTGCTTCAGCTGCTGCGCTCACGCTTGGTTCGCATACCGTGCCTGTTTATGAAATTTATAAAGTCGGGCAGAAACCATTTTGGCTAACTGGTCTAAATATTCTGGAGACGCACACAGGGCTTAAAGCAGCCGTGATTCCACACTTCGATAACACTGAAGGAGCAAACCACGACACGCGATTCTGTTACCTCGGTGAAACTCGTCTTGCCATGCTGGAACAACTGTTACCAGCCGACACATTTGTTCTTGGTATTGATGAACACACCGGAGTCAGTTTTGATATCGATGAAAAAACCGCAACAGTTTTTGGGCGAGGTGAATTGACACTTCGAAAAGGTGCAATCAATAAAACTTTTGCGTCAGGGTCAGTGATTACTTGGGACGAAATTGCCGCTGAAGTTTCAGGTAATCGTGTTATTCAAGTCCAAGATGAAAACAAATCTTCAATTGCAGAAGTAAGCGCGCTGTTAATGGCAGGTAATGTCACTCAGGCGGTAGCAGAATTGCTTGAACTCGATACTTCCGAGCGCGATGCGAGTTTGCGCCGGGAAATCCACGCGGTTATCTCGAAACTAGGCGATTTAGCCGCAACCCCAAAAGTTGATTTGGTTCAGATTCTTTCCCCGTTTGTTGAAATGTTGTTGCGGTTACGCCAATCCGCTAGATCAGATGGCCGATGGGCAGATGCTGACATAATTCGTGACGCACTTTTAGCCCAAAATATTGCAATCAAAGATTCGGCAGATGCAACTACTTGGGAGATAACCAAGTGAATACGCCAGGGCCAATCGCACTAGTTGGTTCCGGCGAGTACCTGCCTGTAATGCAACAAATTGAGGCAGATCTAATTGCGGGCCGCAATCCTAAGTACGTGCAAATTCCAACGGCTGCCGCGCCTGAAGGTGAAAAGAGTCTTAATTACTGGGTTGACTTGGGTATTCGACAAGCCGAACGATTAGGGGTGGAAGCGGTCCCAATAATTGCGCAGTCTCGATTAGATGCGCAATCACCAGAGTTGGCGCGTAAAGTGGATGATGCCGGTCTGATTTATTTATCTGGCGGTAACCCCTCTTTCTTAGCAAATACCCTGCGAGACACTCTGCTTTGGCGGGCAATTGATTCGGCTTGGCGAAATGGCGCGGCACTTGCTGGCTGTAGTGCTGGCGCGATGGCTTTAGCAGATCACATACCTGGCTTGCGGCTAACTGCGCATTCACCAACTCAAGGCCTAGGCGCACTGCCACACATCAGAGTGCTTCCGCATTTCGATCGCATGTTTTCCCATGTGCCGGATTTCTTCGCCAGGTTTATGAATGTGCCTGCGGGCGTCACTGTTGTGGGAATCGATGAAGATACGGCAATTGTTGGTGGTCCTTATGAATGGGAAGTTCAAGGTAGACAATCAGCTTGGCTCTTTGTGGAAGGCCATCGGGTTGAATTCCCAACTGGCTCAAAATTGATAACCGAGTGACTTACTTTTCCCGAAACATAATGTCGGTGTCCCAATGTGTGAATCCGACAGATTCATACAGTTTGATAGCGCGCTCGGCTTGCGCTTCCACATAAAGCATCACCGCTGGTAAGCCTTGGTCGCGAAGATATTCAAGCCCGCGAATTGTCAAAGCCCGGCCAAGTCCATTCCCGGCAGAACTAGGAAGAACGCCGAGTACGTATAGTTCGCCAATTTCTGGGTGTTGATGGTCGCCATGTTTGTGCCCACCATGTACTTTTGTCCAGTTATATCCAACTATGTTCTCGTCTGCATCAATGGCCAAGAAAAACCCGGCTGGGTCAAACCAAGATTCACCCATACGTATTTGCAAATCTTCGTTCGTCCAAGAACCTTGGTCTGGATGAAGTGTGAAAATTTCCTTATTAGCCGTTAACCAGGCATCTTCATCTTGCCCAACAACAAAACCACGAATCCGAATTCCATCTGGTACTTCGGCGAAGTCAAGTGAAGTGAACAAGGAGCGGCGCATCTGCCATAACTCTCGAACTTTTGCGTAGCCAAGAGCGCTAGCCAGGAAATGAGCTGTGCCATTTAAGCCATGTGCCCAAAGTCGAATTGGCACTCCACTGGTTAAAGTCTCAGCAGTTTTCACCATTGCAGTGGCAAGTCCCTGTCCGCGCGCATCCGGCTGAACGGCAACTTCAACAGCTGGGCCAGCAACAGTGTCCGTTGCGTCTAAGTGCAAGTAACCAATCAAGGAATTTTCATGATTGCGGGCAAGTAATTGAATTGCATCTTGATCCCCACCATGGTGCAAGTGGATTAGGACATGTTCACCAAGAGGTGCCATGCCATCTTCGATTGCCACCGCCGCGATAAGCGCTTTTACTTCGGCTACCTCGTTTTGAGTTAGCGCACTGTGTTGCGTGATGAAGAACTCCATGCCACGCGCCAAACCTAAACTAAAGAATCTTCGGAAGTGTCGGCATTTCCAGCGACGAAGCGGTAGCCAACATTTCGCACAGTGCCAATTAAAGATTCATTCTCAACACCAAGTTTTGCGCGAAGTCGACGCACATGGACATCCACGGTACGTGTGCCACCGAAGTAGTCGTAACCCCAAACTTCTTGCAACAACTGTGAACGGGAGAAAACTCGACCCGGATGTTGTGCGAGATATTTCAAAAGTTCAAACTCTTTGTAGGTTAAATCCAGGATGCGTCCGCGCAACTTTGCGGAGTAGGCAGTTTCGTCAATTACTAATTCGCCTGTGCGGATTTCTGTTTGAGATGTTTGCGCGTATTCAACCGGGACCCGTCCAGCGGCTAAGCGAATTCGGGTTTCAATTTCTGCAGGCCCAGCGTTATCTAAAATCACATCTGCGATTCCCCAGTCGGCAGCAAGTGCAGTAAGCCCGCCCTCAGTTGCAATAACTATTACCGGCGCAGTATTTCCAGTAGCTTCCATTAAGCGGCACAAACTACGTGCGGCAGGTAAGTCTGTGCGCGCGTCAACAAAAATTAAATCGCACGCTGGGGCAGCCAGAAGCGCAGTCGGTTCCGGAGTCATAATCTTTACGTGATGGCTAAGAAGTTCTAGTCCAGGTAGCACTGAAGTTGATGGCGTAACTGCTCGAGTCAGTAGCAAAATGCTCGCCATACTTCACCTGCCTCGAGATTTTTAATTAAAGTGAGTTTATCCTGCCAAAAGGCCCAGGGCATATCGGGTAATTCAGTTAGCCGAGAGCGCAGCAATTGTGGCCAGCACTTCTTGCTTCTTGGGCAGTCCAACAGCTTTGCCAATTACGCGACCACTGCGGTTAACTACCAATGTCGTAGGGGTGCGGATGATGTGAAATTTGCGGACAAGATCCAAATGGGATTCGGCATCTATTTCGATGTGCCCAATTTCTGGGTTGTCCTTGCTGATCGCATTCAACATAAGTTTGGTTGCTCTACACGGTTGGCAAAATGCCGTGGAAAACTGCACAAATGTGACATTGGCGGCAAGTGGCTGGCCTATGTCCTGTGAAGTTAGCAGAACTTCGTTAACAGTTTGGCGAATATGCCCCGCCCGAAAGTGCATAACTATTCCGATAATGCTGGAAACCGCCAAGGTCAGAAGTACTAGCGTTAAGCCAGTATTCATAGCAGCCCCCTCGTCTCGCTATCGGCACTTTGTTCGAGTTCCTAGGTTATCGGTATTCCTTTCCCCTGCTTTCTGCGAATCATTCGCAATTGCAGGAAGTGGATTTCCGAGATTTCACTTGGTCACTTACAGTGAAACCATGTCACGTAGCCTTTTTCTAACCAAACGCCGAGTCGTTGACTTTGGTCGTTTAGGTTCAGCTATGTGTTGTAGCTCTTAATTCTGCAGTCATGATTTATGGCTGCCCACCAGCCCAAATCAAACCAGAGGAATTTCATGAGCAAGCAGATAGATCCACGCGGCCCTCGCTTTGGCGCAGCTATCACGACTATTGTTGTGGCCGCAGCGCTAGTGACTCTGCCGACTACAACTGCAATCGTTCTTATTGCGATCCAATTAGTTGCTCATGCACTCGGTGCTTTTGTTGGCCTATCTGCGCAGCCTTACGGCATTTTGTATCGCAAGTTAGTACAACCTCGGCTAGCAAAACCAACTGAACTTGAAGATGAAGCCCCACCGAAGTTTGCGCAACTCGTTGGTTTTATTTTCGCAGCAGCTGCGCTTGTGGCCTTGGCGGTTCATCAAACTGCAGTCGCACAAATTATTGTGGCGCTTCACTTAGCAGCATCATTTTTAAATGCAGCTTTCAACTTTTGTCTCGGTTGCCAGATGTACTTAATTGGCAAACGAATCATCTCTAGCTAATCCAAAATCACACATAAGAAAAACAAGGAGAAAAACATGGCACGCAACGAAGTACTTGTTGATACAGAGTGGGCGCTAGCTCACATCGATGACCAAAAGGTTGTTTTCGTGGAAGTAGACGAAGACACTGCAGCTTACGAATCAAATCACATCCGTGGCGCTGTTGGCCTAAATTGGCGCACTGAGTTACAAGATGGTGTGCGTCGCGACATCATCCGCAAAGAGTCAATTGAAACGCTACTTTCAGCAAAAGGTGTTTCAAACGATGACACCGTAGTTCTTTACGGTGGCAACAACAACTGGTTCGCTGCTTACGCGTACTGGTACCTAAAGCTTTACGGTCACCAGGATGTACGCCTTCTTGATGGTGGCCGCAAGAAGTGGGAACTAGATGGTCTAGAACTTGTCAGTGATCCAACAGTGCGTCCGGCAACAACTTACGTCGCAACCGAGCAGGATCGTTCACTTCGTTCATTCCGCGACGATGTGCTAAGCGCCATTGGTACCAAGAACCTTGTCGATGTCCGTTCTCCGGATGAATACGCAGGTCGCTTACTTGCACCAGCTCACTTGCCACAAGAGACTTCACAGGTTGCAGGTCACATACCGACAGCAGTTAATATTCCCTGGAGCAAGGCAGCCAACGACGACGGAACCTTCAAGTCGGATGCTGAACTAAAGTCACTTTACGAAGGCGCTGGCGTTGACCTAGACAAGGACACAATCGCTTATTGCCGCATCGGCGAGCGCTCGTCACACACTTGGTTCGTACTTCGCGAACTTCTTGGCATTGCGAATGTCACCAACTACGACGGTTCTTGGACTGAATATGGCTCATTAGTTGATGTCCCGGTAGCCGTCGGCGATGCACCAGGCCAGGCATGAGTTCGTGTGGCGCTGTAGTCGGGGGCGTATCGCTTGACCATGTGGACGTGACAAAGCAGGCGGTAATTCAGGGGGTAGTCAGCACTTCAGCTGGACCAGCATCAACTGGTTACGCGCGGCTAAATGATAAGAACGGCGACTTTGTTGCGGAAGTTCCACTGTCGGCTAGTGGAGAATTTCGATTCTTCGCAGCTCCTGGATTGTGGACCGTTGTTGCCCTGATTCCTGGTGGGACAACCCGAACAGAAGTTACTGCTGAACTCGGTCAGATTGCTGATCTGGACCTCACGCTTTAGTTAATAGCCATAAATGCGCCCATGAAGGATACTTTGTGGGCGCATTGCTATTTGTCCACTAATCTTGAGTAGTTGCTTCACCGCAAATCCGCCTTAAATACTGTCAAGGAGAAACATGCCAGCCATCGTGCTCGTTGGCGCCCAGTGGGGCGATGAAGGCAAAGGTAAAGCCACCGACCTTTTAGGTGGCCGGGTTGACTATGTTGTTCGTTACCAAGGTGGCAACAACGCCGGCCACACAGTGGTTATTGGCGATCGTAAATTTGCGTTGCACCTACTGCCAAGCGGCATCCTGACTCCCGAAGTTGTCCCGGTTATCGGCAACGGAGTGGTAATTGACGCTGGAGTTTTGTTCCAAGAGATTGATGGGCTTGAGGCTCAGGGGATTGACACTTCTCGGCTAGTCATTAGCGCGAACGCTCATTTAATTACTTCGTACCACGTAACGCTAGATAAGGTAACTGAACGATTCTTGGGTAAGTCAAAAATTGGTACTACTGGTCGTGGCATTGGTCCAACATATGCTGACAAGATTTCCCGCTTAGGTTTGCGCGTTCAAGATCTATTTGATGAAAAGATTTTGCGCGAAAAAATTGAAGGCTCACTCATGAGCAAAAACCAAGTGTTGGTAAAAGTATTTAACCGTCGGGCAATTTCGGTTGATGAAGTAGCCGAAGAATTACTTGGGTACGCCGAGCGCCTGCGTCCGTATGTTGCAGATACAGCGCTGCTGCTCAATAACGCACTTGATGAAAACAAAGTTGTTTTACTTGAAGGCGGACAGGGCACGCTGCTTGACGTTGATCATGGCACTTATCCATTCGTTACTTCTAGTAACCCGACTGCCGGTGGCGCGTGTGCTGGTTCCGGAATTGGCCCAACAAAAATCAGCGGTGTAATTGGCATCCTGAAGGCGTACACAACTCGTGTTGGCTCAGGTCCGTTCCCAACAGAACTTTTAGATGAAGATGGCGAGCGCCTTCGAGTAATTGGTGGCGAACGCGGTGTCACAACGGGTCGCGCGCGTCGTTGCGGTTGGTTCGATGCACCGATTGCTCGGTATGCAACCCGTATCAATGGTCTGACCGATATCTTCCTAACCAAACTTGATGTACTAACTGGCTTTGACCAGATTCCAGTTTGTGTGGCGTACGACATCGATGGCACACGTAGTGAAGAACTGCCAATGACTCAGACCGAGTTCCATCACGCGAAACCGATTTATGAAATGATGCCCGGCTGGACCGAAGACATTAGCGGCGCACAAACACTTGAGGACTTGCCGGTAAATGCGCGTAACTATGTGAAATTCTTAGAAGAGATTAGTGGCACGCAGATCAGTGCTATTGGTGTTGGTCAAGATCGCAATGCCACTATCGCGCTGCGCGACTTAATTCGTTAATCGAATGGTCCTGAGTGCCTTGAATTGGCACAGGGGCGAATCGCGACTAACTGATCCGCCCCTGATGGTTGGGCGCCCCCGACGAGATTCGAACTCGCATCCTCCCCGTAGTCATAGGGGAACTCTTTCCTTTGAGCTACGAAGGCACCCAACAAAATTTTTATCTGAAAATCCCAAATGTTTAGAATGAAAAAAGATAGTTGTTAATAAGTTGCCGGTGTGTATTGACAGCAAACTTTATTGGCTAGAAACTGGTATCACGTAGTCATAGGGGATGCTCTATCCACTGAAAAGGCCAACAGAGTTCTGTTGGCCTTTTCTATTGACATCGGCAGTTACTCGTTGGACACTAGAGGAAGTCATGCGGGAACTCTTTCCACATGAATCGCCCCTGGGAAACCGGGGGCGATTCACTTTTGTGCGGCTATTACTGTTCGCCCCTAGCGGACACATTCACGATAAAACCCCAAAATTGTGGGAACACTATTGCTAAGCATTCGCAAGATGCCCTAGACCGCAGGTGAGAGTCACTGATGCGGTCTAACATTGAGGCAAGAGTTGTAGTTAGAGGAGTTGCGCATGTTTGAGCGGTTTACTGATCGAGCCCGTCGAGTAGTGGTTTTGGCCCAAGAAGAAGCTCGGATGCTCAACCACAACTACATCGGCACCGAGCACATCTTGCTTGGTCTGATTCACGAGGGCGAAGGCGTCGCTGCCAAGGCCCTCGAGGGTATGGACATCTCACTTGAAGCTGTTCGCGCACAGGTTGAAGAAATCATCGGCCAAGGTCAGCAGGCACCAAGTGGCCATATCCCGTTTACCCCTCGTGCAAAAAAAGTTCTGGAACTTTCACTTCGTGAGGCATTGCAGCTTGGCCACAACTACATTGGCACCGAGCACATTCTGCTTGGACTAATTCGCGAAGGCGAAGGTGTTGCAGCTCAGGTGCTTGTAAAACTTGGCGCAGATTTGAACCGCGTTCGTCAGCAAGTTATCCAGTTGCTCTCGGGTTACCAGGGTGAAAAGAACCAGGGTGGAAACACTGGCCCTGCTGAAGGAACGCCTTCCACCTCACTTGTACTTGATCAGTTCGGGCGTAACCTAACTCAGGCTGCTCGCGATGGTCAACTAGACCCTGTTATTGGTCGCGCCAAAGAGATCGAGCGCGTGATGCAGGTTCTTTCTCGTCGCACAAAAAATAATCCGGTTCTAATTGGCGAACCAGGTGTTGGTAAGACCGCTGTTGTTGAAGGTCTTGCCCAAAACATTGTTAAAGGTGATGTCCCAGAAACGCTTAAAGACAAGCAGCTTTACTCACTAGATCTTGGCGCACTTGTTGCTGGCTCAAGGTACCGTGGCGATTTCGAAGAGCGTTTGAAAAAAGTACTTAAAGAGATTCGTACTCGTGGCGACATCATCATTTTTATTGATGAGATCCACACACTTGTTGGAGCCGGCGCTGCTGAAGGTGCCATCGATGCAGCAAGTATCTTGAAGCCGATGTTGGCTCGTGGCGAACTGCAGACCATTGGGGCAACCACCTTGGATGAGTACCGTAAGTACATAGAAAAGGATGCAGCGCTTGAGCGCCGTTTCCAGCCAATCCAGGTGAACGAGCCAAATCTTGCGCACACTATTGAGATTTTGAAGGGGTTACGCGATCGGTATGAAAATCATCACCGCGTAACCATCACTGATGCGGCTCTAGTCGCTGCGGCAACTTTGGCTGATCGCTACATCAGCGACCGGTTCTTGCCAGATAAAGCAATTGACTTAGTGGATGAGGCCGGTGCGCGTTTGCGTATCCGCCGCATGACTGCTCCACCAGATTTGCGCGAGTTCGATGAGAAAATTGCCGGTGTTCGGTTCCAAAAAGAATCTGCCATTGATTCACAAGATTTTGAGCTAGCGGCATCACTTCGCGATGATGAAAAGAATCTAATCGCTGATCGTGCTACTCGCGAAAAAGAGTGGAAAGACGGCGACCTTGATGTGGTTGCTGAAGTCGATGAAGATTTGATTGCCGAAGTTTTGGCCGCTTCAACTGGTATTCCAGTATTCAAGTTGACTGAGGAAGAATCACAGCGCTTGATCCACATGGAAGACGAGTTACACAAGCGCGTTATCGGTCAAGAGCAGGCAATCAAGGCATTGTCGCAGGCGATTCGTCGTACTCGCGCTGGTTTGAAAGATCCAAAGCGTCCTGGTGGCTCATTTATTTTTGCTGGCCCATCTGGTGTCGGCAAAACCGAACTTTCTAAGACTCTTGCCGAATTCCTATTTGGCGATGACGATTCTTTGATTCAGCTCGACATGTCTGAATACGCCGAGAAGCACACGGTTTCCCGTTTATTCGGCTCACCTCCGGGATATGTTGGCTACGAAGAAGGCGGCCAACTTACCGAGAAGGTGCGTCGCAAACCATTTAGTGTGGTGCTCTTTGATGAAATCGAAAAAGCGCATCCAGATATTTTCAACTCGCTACTTCAGATTCTTGAAGATGGCCGTCTAACCGACGCACAAGGTCGAGTTGTTGATTTCAAGAACACCGTAATCATCATGACTACCAACCTTGGTACCCGCGATATTGCTAAGGGCGTCAGTTTGGGCTTTGCCGATTCTGCTGATTCACAGACTTCCTACGATCGCATGAAGGCGAAAGTTAATGATGAGCTTAAGACGCACTTCCGTCCAGAGTTCTTGAACCGCATTGACGACATCGTGGTATTCCATCAGCTAAGTCAGGATGAGATCATCGAGATTGTTGATTTGATGATTGAGCGTTTGGATAACCGCCTGCGCGATAAAGACATGGCAATCGATTTAACACCTGCGGCCAAGCAATTGTTGGCTAAGCGCGGATACGATCCAGTTCTGGGTGCGCGTCCACTTCGTCGAACAATTCAGCAC
>Ga0194055_10000455_pt1 | contig 32776 bp, 40 predicted proteins | sample SepL449m_MetaG_FD_155482 | JGI IMG/M metagenome (GOLD analysis project Ga0194055, IMG submission 155482) | Anoxic zone freshwater microbial communities from boreal shield lake in IISD Experimental Lakes Area, Ontario, Canada - Sep2016-L442-9m | ecosystem: Environmental > Aquatic > Freshwater >... | reverse complement strand
CTGTAGCCGAAAAAAAAGAAGACTAATATAAAGTAAAAAAGGGTCTGGGTGTGAATTCGTCTGAAACTTTTCATGACCATGTAAAGGAGTTACGAAATAGACTTTTCGTAGTTCTATTAAGTATTGGCATATTCACAGTTATCGGATATTTATTCCGTAACTCAATAGTTAATTTCATTCACGAACCCTTATCATCTCCTCTATACTACAACACTCCATCTGGCGCCTTCAATTTGAGCATGAAGATATCCGTAGTAACTGGTATTTTTTTGTCTATTCCTGTTATCTTGTATAATGCTGTGCGCTTTCTGGAGCCTGCATTGCTTACAAAACTAAAAAGAGGACACATTGGACTAACATTAATAGCTTCAAGTGTTCTGGCGATTATGGGTGGCTTATTCGGGTACTACATTCTACTACCTTTATCTCTTCATTTCTTTGGTGGATATTCTTCAAAAACTATAAGTCCATTACTCTCGGCAAACGAATATTTTAATTACGTTATTAATTTAATTATTGCTTTTGCTTTATTATTTCAAATACCGCTACTAATAGACTTTGCGAATAGGATTAAGCCCTTCAGGCCGAAGCAGTTAATAAAGTACCAGAAGCAAGTAATTGTCGGAGCTATTATCATTGCAATAATCCTACCTTTTACCTTTGATCCAATAACTCAGTTTATAGTGGCGGTTCCAATAGTAGCTCTTTACTACCTTTCTATTCTGATTATTACGATTAGTAATAGAGAAACTCGCAAACAAAAAACTATCAGAAAGTATTCAAACATTGCACCAATCGCTACCAAGGTTTCATCATATTCGCCTGTATTTAACAATATATCCACAGAACCGATAATTAAGCCAGAGCCTGTAAAAATTGAAGCTAAACCAGTAAGTATTATTATCGCCAAAAAATCTAGTAAATATTTCGACGTTGTGCCCAAGAGTGGGCCAATTGAGTCTACTAACCTGACGCTATCTAGACCGGGAACAAAGAAGATCCAAAAAACACATTTTGTTGACGGCTTCAGACCAGTTGTTCGTGGAATTTAGACAAACAAATCCCTAATATCTAAATACCAAACTGATTATGCTTCATTGCATTATTTACAACAGTATTACTTTATTGTAGAATACTAAGCCTAATGGTAAGTTTAGCTCCAAAATATTTTGGGTGGGTTGAATGCATTAAAGTTATATTGATTTTTTTAATAACTTTTTTATTTGTGTTGAATTTGCATACTTTGAAATCTTTTGCAGCAACAACCGAAATAATCGCTATTGTATCACCTGTAAGAGAAATTGTTGTTGATTCAAATAATAATTTAGTAGAAGTTTATAGCAATACAGGTTTAGATGTCTTTCCAGTAGTTCATAGCGGCACTATTAATGGTAAAATAATTCCCATGAATCAATCGGCATTAACTAGCTACAGGAAAATTCTACCAAATATTAACTTCTCTAAATATGGTTTGGTTTATAAAAAAGAAAATAAACAACAGAATTTTTTATTTTTTATTTCAATTACTTTAAATATATTAACCGATGCCCATCATTAACATTGGGCCGTTCAGAGCCTGAATCAAATATATAGAATAAACTAGATTATTTGCCACAAGTGTTGGTTCAGTTGCTGGCGGTGGGCTGGAATAAACATTTGCAAGACCTGATCCGGCAAAATAGCCATCCCAGTATATTGTAAAGCTAGCATATGACTGAAAGCTATTTGCAGGAATGTTAATGAAGACTATCGAATCATAAATCGTGGTTGTATCGAGCTGAGGATTTATCTTCAAATTGTAAAAAAACCAAGACGGACCATATGTTGTCGAATAGTTGACCGCGTTAGAATAGTCCACTCTAGAACTGCCTTGGGCGTAAAGTCCAACAACGACACTGACTGCCATTGTACTAACCCCACTAATGGCAGCATAGAAAGCTATTTGGGTTGATCTTCCAGGCGCAGACATTATACCTGAATATCTGTATATTGCTTTATTTATAGCTGGGTTACCTGAGTTATTGTTTGGCGGAGAGTAAACCGTAGATGCCGATCCTGCAATTGTGTAGCCAAATGTTGGGTCAATAGTTATTGGGTAATTTGCGGAGTCAAGAAAACTTTGGGGAACTGTAATATTCAAATCACTCACTCCATCCCAATTCGGATCAAATGAACACCAAACCTTGTTTCCTTTTGAGTCTACAGCCCAGGGTCTATATATGTGAAATGCTTTATTTGGCTGATTTCTGACCGTGTCAGTTCTATATGCGGCGTAGGACCCAATCACATTATCCGGAATTCTATCCTCTATTGATCCTGGAATACCGCTTTGATAATAGAATGCCAATCCTTTTGATTGAACAGATAGCGGAACGATATTTGTTGAGGGCTTATTATTTAAAACAATTTCAAACTCAAATCCATCATTTTCTTTTTTTGATGAAAGAGGTGGGAATTGAGATCTGTCAGCATTCTTTATCCAAGAATTGCTCGACAGACAATCGTTTAAGGTTTTGATGAGGTTATTTTCATCTCCATTGAAAGTGTCACTTTTCAGCGGTATTCCAATTAAAGTACTGTATCTTTTAATAATTTGATCAACCAAGTCATCTGGTAAATTGCTATTTGCGGCGGATAGGCCATAAGCATACTGGTCATTCGGAGTATTGTCGATGCCAGATTTATAGTATTTATAAACATCGTTATATTGACTGCTTATATTAATGTAGACCATATAAGCCGTTTCAAATGTTCCACCCGAAAAGAACTTAACCTTCTTACCATTATCATCAAAATATAGCTTACCACCCTTTTGATCTACTATATTTACGTATTTTGAGACAATATCTTTTGTAGCTTTAATAAAGGTTGGTTCAATTTTCGATACATCGTCTCGATCATGGCTGAAATGTATTTCAACAAACTTAAGACCAGCATCCATATACAAGGGATTCCAGTTCATTTCACCCGAAAAACGACACTCAGGTATATCTATTGAGGTAATGTAGTCGGATGTATTATATGATCCATAATAGAGCATGCTTGGACAGTTTACGTTATAGCTTAATATGGTCTGATTACTCCAGAAATAGTTTTTATCTATTTCAAACTGAGAAGAAATTGTTACAGGATCAAGATCTTTTTGCTTTATATATCTAATGGTTTTTTTATCAAAAGATGAGTCCTTGGATATGGGATAAAAATTAGAAGTACCATTTCCGAATATATAGCTCACTTTATTTCCAGTTCCATTATATGTGCCACCAGAATCTTTTAGGCCGATACTGAGATTTGCCGCGTTACCCCATTTTTTTATCTTAACTCTTGGGTAGAAGCTGGTTTGCATTTCATCACCAATCACTGTTTCCCAATCATTATTATTATAGCTTCTATATTTCATTGCTATTGATAGAAAATATTATAGTCAACAGGAGTGGTTGGTGCTGTATTTCCAGCTCTTGTAGTTGTCATCGCTATTACAATACCATTTGAGAGTTTTATTCCTTGAGTTGGAAATGCATTTGCTCCTCCGAAGGCTGGAATACCGAATGACATTGTTGGAGCCGTAGTTCCTAGAGTTACGGGGGATGCAGCTATCGCTGAGCTTACGTCAAATATCTGACAATATGCTACTGTGCTGTTGTTGTTAAAGAAATACCATCCATAAAGCGTTGACGGCGTATTTGTACCTGATGCCTTAATCGCAGTTAAGGTGTTTGATATTGAGCTTGATTGAGTCAGCATTCCAACACCAGCAACCGCTGAGTTATTGACTTCAGTAGATAATATGGCTGGAGAGTTAGATTGACCTGTTATTCCTATTACACCTGTACCAGAGGTCCAAGCTGAAGCTAAAACTTTAACAATAGAAGTGGTAGAAGATTGTGGGACTATGAAGCTTGCGTTTGAGTTATCTGCGGGCGATATTGTTGAACCAGGGGCAATGTATTTATTGTTCTGAACATCCCAAATAGGAACGTTGTAGTAAGTTGTACCACCATCATCGGAAGATGTTATTCCGAATTTAATACCTGAGTAAGTTCCATGTATCGTTACCAATGCCCAAGAATAACCAGTTGCAGATGTAGATACTACAGAACTTGATGCTGTAGTTATGTTACCAGTATTTCTAGCACTTACAGGTGTTGATGTAGTATTACCACTCACTAGAGCTGAAATGTTTGTCTGTACAAAAGGCACTGTTTTGAGTTCCAAAGTACCTGTTGCAGTACCAGATGTATAAGCAGTCATTCTAACTCTTAAATATCTAAAGTTACAGGAACCAGCAATAATACCAGTAGTAGTCATAGTAGAGACTGGCTGTGTATTGTTTACCCAAGTACCATATACTGAATAAAAGTTCGTATTATCGTTTGACCCTTGTAAAGTTAATGTACCTACAAATGTACCTGATATTTGAAGTGCAAATGTTGCATAACCACTAACATCAGTGCTTGTTACTAAATCAGCATTAAGACTACCAGCACTTAAAGATGCAACTTCTTTATAAGCAGGAGCTACTAACTGAGCATTTTGTCCTGCAGCTGTTCCATCAGATTTAAGTACGTTGACAACATTTGTACCATCAGTTATTTTTGTTTGACTTAATGATCCAGAAAGTGTTACAGGTACTGCGCTTTGATCATTAGCTATAACTACTGGGGCAGAGTTTGCAGACGAAGTTTGACCGTTTGGATTTACAGGATTGTATGCCATTTAAATAACGAACCAATTAGAGCCATTACTGACCACTGTTACACTTACATACTGAACGGAAATTACAGCACTAGATCCCCCATCAATAGTTTGCGAAGGTACCGTGCTCACTGTTACCGTAGTACCTGTCGCATCAGTCTTTTTTACGGTGTAGAAGTTGCTATTATTAACCGCAGTAGGCAGAGTGATCGTAATACTACCAGAAGCTAGTACAGTTTCCCCTGGATAAAGTTGCATTGAATAATTAGTAGACTGAACAGAGATAGTGCTTAAAAAACCAGCAGCTGTATGAGAACTAGACAGAAAATTATTGAGAATTGCTCCCCAGGCATTACTATCTGAGTTCAACGTTGGTAATCTAACGGGATATGTACTTGTAGGTAAATTTGGGTAAGCATTAGCCACTTTTATGACTCCTTTGATTACATTTTAACATATAGCATGAGCATTTTTCAAAAATATTTTTTTTTTTTTATTACTTATGGTAATATTTGATTATGCTGCCCAAAATAAATATGAAACATAACATTTATTCAATGAAATTCATAAGAATCATAAAGTTTAAGTCTGTAATCTCATTCTTGCTATTATTAGGGGTGCTTTTTGGTGGAGCTTCTGTTGTCAGTGCTGCTACTGCAAATGACACAATTTCATCTGTAATTCCTCAATTAATCAGTATAACAACTGGTACCGGTACTGTTAACTTGCCAATAACTCCAACAGGCGGAGGAGTGCAAACTATAGGAAGCGATACTGTTTCTGTGAGCAGTAATGATGCCGCAGGTTATAGTTTAACTATTGCTTCTGCAAATGCATGTACAACTCTATTTACGGGGACATGCGTAACCCCACTTTTGACCATACCTGCATCTATTGGAACTGCCGCAGCTCCCGTAATTCAGTCTGTAAACACATGGGGCTACTGTGCCACAGGAACATATGTACCATCCGCTCTATCCACATTCTGTCCGTCGGCAACTGCATCTAACCAGACTATAAGTGCAACCAACAAATTTGCAGGAATCACAACAAGCGGCGCAACGATTGGATCAAATGGTGGTGTTGTTGCCAGTAACACGACCACTGTATATTTTGCGGTAGCAGCCAATACTACTCAAGGCGCAGGCACTTATGGCAGTTCAGTTGTATATACACTGACTGGTCTATAGAGAGTGTGCTAATGGGGTTAAAATTTGTTGATGAGAAGCTTTATTAAAATTAAATTTTTACCGATAGTCATATTTTTAGTGTCCTTATTATTTTTTGGCTCATCTAAGGCTAGTGCTGCCAGCCAGGTTTTAACTATCAGCCCTGCAATCCAAGAGCTTAAATTAGAGCCAGGCTCAGTAAGTAAAGGTACTTTTAATGTGATAAACCAGGGAACAGAGCCTTTTAGTTTTAAGGTTTATGCTACTCCATTTAGTGTTACAGGAGAGGACTATACTCCAGACTACAGTATCTTGCCCGGAGCCCCCAGCCCAATCACATGGTTTAGGTTTTATGCGCCAGCATCAGTAGTTGCTCCAGGTCAAACAGTAACCGAATCCTATACAGTCACAGTACCCAAAGACATACAAGAAGGCGGATATTATTCAGTAGGCTTTGCAGAAACATTGAATCCTAAAATTCAGCAAGGAGTAACAATCAATGAAAGAGTTGGAACTCTATTTTTGATTCAGGTAGGCAACAATGTAGTTAAGAAGGGTGATCTAATCGATTGGAAGTCAAAGTTCCTGCAAGAGCCACCTCTTTCATCTTCTTTTAAGTTAACAAATTCCGGCTCCATATACTACAAAGCTGAATATCAATACAAGGTAAGTGACATATTTGGAAGTACAAAATACTATACCGTTGGGCAGAAAGTAATCCTTCCACAGGCAACAAGAAAATTAACAATTCCTTGGAGAAATTCGCCATCTTTCGGACTTTTTAAGGTTTCGGGTAATGTTAAGTTTTTGGATAGTGACCATAGGCTTGGTACAAAGTATGTATTAATAATGTCCAAAGCGGCAAGACTTTATTCATTAATAGGTTTTATCACCGCCGTAATTATAGTCATAGTTGTAGCAACTACAAGAAAGCGTCCTGTTAGAAAAATAAAATTATCCAGACGACGATGATGAAAGTTAAAAAAATATTGTCAGTATTGTTACCGGTTTTATTAATTGTTGTTGGCTACCCTGTATTCAAGGCCAGTGCTCTAAATTATGGACAGGGAACATATGGCACCTGCTCATACAATACTTGTGGCATAACAATCACGAGTTCAAGTAATATTAATGTTGATTTGACCCCAGATGCCGGAGGTAAGTGTTCAACAAATTATGATAACGTATCTGTACTAACAGATAGTTCGACTGGATACAGTTTGAGCATGTCAACAAATAATAGTTCAACATCACTTTCTAATGGCCTTTCAAATATTACAGCTGTAAGCGGAACTTTTACATCACCATCAGCAATTGGTATTAATAGATGGGGTTATAGGATCGACAACGCAGCTGGTAGTGGTTTTGGATCTGGTCCAACATCAGTATTGGTTAATTCAACTTATCCGATGTCGCTTTTATTTGCTGGAGCCCCCAATATTACGGGTAGTCCTACAACAATAGTTAATTCAGTTTTGCCAGCCAATCCAGCTGCCGTAACTAAAGTTTGGTATGGTGTCTGTGCGGATACCGGCATTAGTTTTGGTACCTATAGTGGGACAATTCTATACTCTGCTACAACTAACTAATCTGTACAATTTGACAACATGACTAATAAAACCTATTATGTTAAAGACTAATAGTAATAAAAATGACAAAAATAGAAAAAATACTAAACCAATCTATGGATCGCCGGCAATTTATTGGCATGCTTGGGCTTGGTATTATTACAATTTTTGGCATTCCCTCATTGCTTGGAGTTTTTGCGCCTAACGATAAGACTCAGGATAAACAAGCTATTAACGGATACGGGGCCTCTAGTTATGGGCCATAACTTTTTTTAAAACTCAACTATTATCTAATCCAATACTGATTTATACTTATATGTATAAGATTTGCCAATGATTAATAAAGTAAAACAACAGCTAACAAAAAAACTCACACTTGGAAATGCAGCTTTACTCCTTGTAGCTTCAGCATTTATAAGTCAATTACTAAGCTTAGTTAGAACAAAACTTGTCAACGCTAACTTTCCAGCAGTAGGTCTTCACTCGACTGACTCATACTTTGCGGCCTTCAATATCCCAGATTTCTTTTACTTCACTATTGCTGCTGGTGCACTTGGTGTGGCATTCATGCCTATTCTAGCGGAGCATTTATATAGAAATGACCGTAAAGGAATATGGCAACTTTCTAACAGCTTAATGAATCTATTGGCAATCATAATGGGCTTAGTTGGTATTATTATTTTTGTATTTGCTAGGCCTTTAATACAAACTATTGTTGCTCCTAAGCTTAGTCCAACACAGCTTGATGATGCAGTAATTATAATGCGCTTCTTGGCATTTAACCCATTTCTTTTTACTGTATCGGGAATATTATCAAGTGTGCAACAAACATTTGGAAGATTCTTTTTCTTTGCAATTGCGCCAATTTTTTACAACGTCTGCATAATTTTAAGCATCTTTATTTTTAAAAATAATATTGGTGTTGTCGGACTTGGCATTGGTGCTTTGTCTGGAGCCATACTCCAGCTCTTGATAGTTATGATTGGCAATAGAAACTTAGAATTTTATTGGACACCAAAAATTATTTGGCGCAGTAAGGACTTCAAAAGAATCCTCAGGAACTTACCTCCAAGAGCTTTGGATCAAGGGATGGATCAGATGGAGAATATTGTTGAAACAAACTTTGCTACTAGAATTGGTCAGGGCTATGTATCTTACTGGAACAATGCCTACACACTTGCCGCAGCTCCAGCGCTACTTATTGGTACTGCAATATCAACAGCTGCCTTTCCAAGGTTAGCAAATCGTCTGGCTGCTGGAAGGTATGATCTCTTTAGACTAGATTTTCTAAGGGTCCTTAGGATAATTATCTGGATAATTATGCCGGTAATCGTAATTTGCTATTTTGCCAGAGGCTATTTGGCTCGTCTTATATTTTCTCGTAATGCCCCAGAAATTTCATTAATTTTTGGATATTTAACAGTAGCTATTTTCTTTCGAACTATCTACGCCATAGTATCAAGGTGGTTCTATGCCCAAAACGATACCAAAACACCACTATTCGTTTCTATCTTTACGATATCTTTCAATGTATTTCTGGTTTGGTATTTGACCAAGCCATCGAATTACGGAGCCGCTGGACTTGCAATCGCCGCCTCGATTGTAGCTGCGTTCGAGGTTACTATTTTGATGATAATAATGTTTAAAAGGGATCATTTACTATTTAACCGTGGTTTTTTTGGAGGGATATTAAAAATTTTCTCGGTCACAGGCTTTAGTGTGATAGCTGGAATTATTACACTAACCTATCTGCCTCTTGGAAGCCTGGATAAAGGTTTCTTTTTGCTAGGCGCTAAGCTGTTATTGATAGCTACAATAATATTTTCAGTCCACCTTGGAATGTCGTATTTATTCGGTTTAGAAGAGGCCTCGGCTGTTGTTCGTAAAATCAAAAAAATGATTTTAAAACCTTTAGGGGTGGAATACTAGTCTAACTCTCGGTATAATGCACCAAATGGATTTGTCTCATATTCGAAATTTTTGTATTATTGCCCATATTGATCACGGCAAGAGTACTCTAGCCGACCGGTTACTTGAAGAAACCGGTACTATTGAACGTCGAAACATGCGAAATCAGCTACTAGATAAAATGGATCTCGAAAGGGAGCGGGGAATTACTATCAAACTCGCGCCAGTCAGAATGAAATATTTAGACTACGATCTTAATCTCATAGACACTCCAGGACACGTAGACTTTAGCTATGAAGTATCCAGAAGTCTAAATGCATGCGAAGGAGCACTATTGGTCGTAGACGCCTCTCAGGGCATACAGGCTCAAACTCTAGCTAACGTCTATCTGGCCATGGCTGCAGATCTAGAAATTATCCCAGTCATTAATAAGATTGATCTACCTGCTGCCGATGTAGATAAGGTAACGCGTGAAATAGTAGGTCTACTGGGATGCAAAAAGGAAGATATCTTACTAGTTAGCGCTAAAACTGGAATTGGTATAGATAAGGTCCTTGAGAATATTATTTCTAGAGTTCCAAGTCCAACTGGTAATCCAGATAAGCCAACAACTGCCCTAATCTTTGATAGCTATTATGATGACTATAGAGGCGTTATTCTTTACGTTAGAGTTGTTGACGGTGAAATAAAAAAGAGCGCCAATATTAAGATGATGTCTACCGACTCGGATGGCATCGCTTTAGAGGTTGGAAGTTTGATTCCTGAACTCAATTCTCAAGGAGTTCTTACCTGTGGCGAGATTGGCTATATCGTCACAAACCTCAAAAGTACCAGAGAAGCTAAAGTAGGAGACACAGTTACATTGCAATCTAATCCTGCTGAAAAATCATTACCTGGTTATAAGGAGGTGATGCCATTCGTTTATGCGGGATTCTTCCCAAGCACTAATGAATTTTATAAGACCTTAAAAGACGCTATCGAAAAACTCAGCCTATCTGATTCAGCACTTCAATTCACTCCAGAAAACTCACCAGTTCTAGGCCATGGATTTAGAATCGGTTTCTTAGGGCTTCTTCATATGGATATTGTGAAACAAAGACTAGAGAGGGAATATGACCTTGATTTAATTGTGACCAATCCTTCAACTGATTATCATATTGAAATGACCAACGGCGAAAAAACAATTATTCGATCAGCCTCAGATCTACCTGATGTCAGTACCGTTAAAGAAATCAAGGAGCCATGGATAAACGGTGAGATTGTTTTGCCTAAGGACTATCTAGGTCCTGTGCTTCAGCTAATAGTTCAACGAAGGGGTCTACAAAAAAATATTAGTTATGTTGATGCCGATTTAGCTGTTGTAGATTTCGAAGCCCCACTAGCTAATTTACTTACCGACTTTTATGATCAGCTAAAAAGTCTGACTAGTGGCTATGGATCTTTCAACTACGATATCAAAGATTATCGGGCTGAAGATCTAGTTAGGGTAGACTTCTTTATTGCTGGCGAAAAAATAGATGCTCTAGCAATTATTGTTCATAGGAACGAAAGTGTTGGAATCGGCCGGGAAGTTACTTCAAAATTAAAAGACGTTATACCAAGACAACAGTTTCAGGTTAGTTTACAGGCAGGAATTGGTGCAAGGTTTATAGCCCGTGAAGATATCAGTGCATTTCGTAAGGATGTAACTGGATCACTTTATGGTGGTGACGTCTCACGAAAGAAAAAATTACTATCTAAACAGAAAAAAGGCAAGGAAAGAATGAAGAGATTCGGTAAAGTTGATATTCCTTCCGAAGCTTTTACTGTAATGCTAAAAAGAGAAGACTAGCTTTTATTCTTAAATTCTTTTAAGTCTTTTAGAATTTCGTTTGCATGATTCTGAGGATTGACACCTATATATTCTTTTACAATATTTCCATTAGGGTCTATAAGGTAGGTATTCCTGTGAACTCCGAAATATTCTCTACCTAGGAATTTTCTAGGACCCCATGCGCCATAAGCCTCTATCGTCGTGTGTTCTGGGTCACTAAGTAGTGTAAAGTTAAGGTCGTTATTGTCTGAGAACTTCTTGTGTGAGCTTACTGAATCTTTCGATATGCCAACTACTGAAGCTCCTGAAACTGTTTCGATTACATCCCTGGCGTCTCTAAAATTACAAGCTTCTTTGGTGCATCCAGGAGTGCTATCTTTCGGGTAAAAGTATAGGACTAGCCACTTTCCAGTGTAGTCTTTGAGTGTCTTATACTGTGAATTTTGATCCTGAAGTTTAAAATCTGGTGCTTTTTTCATTACCTTCATAGTATAGTGGATTTACTGGAATATGAACAATTTAGAATTAATAAACGATTTTGAGAAGATAATACCTAACTATGTACCCTCTAAGGAGTCTATAGAACTGCTCGAAAATATCAAATTGGCCTTACTTATCGCTCCAAGCTCAACCGGGAGAAACACTATCATCAATGAACTTGTTAAAGAAGATTCATTCCAGTTTATTGTTACCGATACAACTAGGCTCCCAAGAATTAATAATGGCATTGAAGAAACCGATGGGATTGAATATTGGTTTAAGACTGAAGAAGAATTTCTTAGTGGGTTAAAAGCTGGAAAATATCTTGAAGCTGAAATAATTCATTCCCAACAAGTTTCTGGAATCAGTATTAGAGAACTAGTAAGAGCACATGAACATGGCAAGATTGCAATAACAGATATTGATATAGGTGGCGTAGAGTCAGTTATAAAATACAAAAAGGATGCCACTATAATCATGCTATTGCCTCCGAGTTTCGACGAATGGCTTAGACGACTTATGGGTAGGGGTGAAATGCCTGAGATTGAAATAATAAGAAGGTTAAATACAGCGCTGAAAATATTCAAAGCTGGTCTAGAAAAAGATTATTTTAGCTATGTTATTAATGTTAATTCACTTATATCGGCAAAAGAAATCGACAGACTTTCATCGGTTAATCATCTAGATTCAACAGATAGTAAGATTGCTAAGGAACTAATAAAACAGCTAATTTTAGACACCAAAGAATATCTTTCAAAAAAGTAATTAGCACTCTTGACGCATGAGTGCTAATTAGGTATTATTGTAAGTATGACAGATAGACAGAATAAAATATTATCGGCAATCGTTGAGCAGTATGCAGAAGTTGCATATCCAGTAGGCAGTAGTCTGCTATCTAAGCTGTTCAATGTTAGCCCAGCAACAATAAGATCAGAGATGGTTGAGCTTGAGCGCCTTGGATTTGTTTCTCAGCCCCACACTAGTGCTGGACGTATTCCAACCGATAAAGGCTATCGTCATTATGTAAACTCAATCGGGACTACAGCTAAACTGGCTCTGACTCCTCGCAGTGCAGATAGGGCTATTAACGCTCGTGTTCAAAGAGGCGGTGTGCCAGATCGAATTATTCGTAATGCAGTTGATACCTTAGTTGAGCTAACTCACAATTTAGGACTAGCAACAATTGGTAATCAGCTTTACATGAGCGGACTGTCTAACTTATTCGGTCAGCCTGAATTTATTCATGCAGGACAGGTCCAGGAAGTTGCAAGACTACTAGATAATTTAGAGCCATGGCTTAGGGAGGCAGCTCCTAATGAACCTCTTAGCGTTTATATTGGAACCGAGAATCCAATCGGGAGAAGCGCCGGTTGCTCATTGATAATTAGTCGCTTTGATAGTCCTTATTCTGACAATAGCTATATAGGCGTACTCGGTCCGACCAGGCAGAGTTATAGAGACGTTATGGAATATGTACAAAAAACAGGCGAAGCATTGGAAGGAGCTTTATATGAATAAACCAAACCCAGCACCAAAAAAGGTAAAAATAGAAAAGAGCATTGAAGATCCTAGAATAGCTGAATTGACTCTTGCATTACAAAGAGAACGAGCCGATACAGTAAACATTAGGCGTCAGCAAGAAGAGCAAATGAAAAGTTTAAGATCGGTTGTTACTGGTACAATTGTTCAAGAATTTTTGCCCGTAATGGATAATTTTGAAAGATCCCTTAAACACGTTCCAGAGAATTTGAAGACTAACGACTATATTAAAGGTATCGAAGGAATTGTTAAGCAATTCGAAAAAGTACTTTCTGATATAGGCGTCGGTCGTATCAAAACTGTTGGCGAAATATTTGACCCTAAATTCCATGAAGCAGTTTCTATGGATGAAGGCGATGGTATGCGAGAGGTCGTTTTTGAAGAACTTCAAGCAGGCTATGTTTTGGGAGATCAAGTTATAAGACACGCAATGGTAAAAGTAAGAATGGAGAAATAATATGTCAAAAATAATAGGAATAGACTTAGGAACAACAAACTCAGCAATGGCAGTAATGCAGGCTGGTAAAAGTGAGATTATAGCAAACTCTGAAGGCGCAAGAACAACACCTTCTGTAGTAGCAGTAAACAAGAACAAGGAAAGACTTGTCGGACAAGTTGCGCGTCGCCAACAGGTAACTAACTCAAGCAATACTATTTATGAAGTAAAAAGACTTATTGGAAGAAGATTCGAGGACAAAGAAGTTCAAAGAGACCTTAAGTTGATGGGCTATGAAATAGTAAAAAGTGGACAAAGTGCAAAAGTTAAAATGGGAGACAAGGAATATAGCTCAGAAGAAATTAGCGCTATGATTCTGTCAAAACTTAAAGCTGACGCTGAATCTTTCTTGGGAGACAAAGTAACAGAAGCTGTAATAACAGTACCTGCATACTTTGATGACTCTCAAAGACAAGCTACTAAGGATGCTGGTAAGATTGCTGGACTTGAAGTTAAGCGAATCATTAACGAACCAACTGCAGCGGCTCTTGCCTATGGTCTAGATAAAGCAAGCAAGAAAGATGAAAAAATTGCAGTATACGACCTAGGTGGTGGTACTTTTGACGTATCAATCCTAGAACTTGGCGATGGTGTATTTGAAGTTAAGTCAACTAATGGTGATACTCACCTGGGTGGAGCTGACTTTGACCGCGTTATTCTTAACTATCTTGCTGATGAGTTCAAAAAAGAGAACGGTGTAGACATAACTGGCGATAAAGCAGCAATGCAGAGACTTCGAGATGAAGCTGAGAAAGCTAAGATTGAACTTTCAACAACAAATGAAATCGATATAAACTTACCTTTCTTAACTGCAGATGCTGATGGTCCAAAACACTTTGAGCACAAATTAACTCGTGCTAAATTAGAGCAATTAGTTTCCGAACTTATTGAAAAGACTGCTGAGCCTTGTGAAAAAGCTCTTAAAGATGCTGGTCTTAAAGCGAGTGATATTGAAGCAGTTGTACTAGTTGGCGGAATGACTAGAATGCCAGCTGTCCAAGAAATGGTTAAGAAAATATTTGGCAAGGAAGCCATGAAGGGCGTAAACCCTGATGAGGTCGTAGCTATTGGTGCTGCTATTCAAGCTGGTGTACTCCAAGGTGACGTTAAAGATGTTCTTCTTCTAGACGTAACACCTTTGTCTCTAGGTATTGAGACGATGGGCAGTATAATGACCAAGCTGATTGATCGCAATACCACTATTCCTTCATCGAAGAGCGAGGTTTTCTCAACAGCTGCCGACAATCAGTCTCAGGTTGAGGTCCATGTACTTCAGGGCGAAAGAGGAATGGCTGCAGATAACAAATCTCTAGGTAGATTCGTGCTTGATGGAATTCCATCAGCTCCAAGAGGAGTGCCTCAAATCGAAGTTACATTTAATATTGATGCTAATGGTATTCTAAATGTTTCAGCAAAAGACAAGGGAACTGGTAAGGAACAAAGTATTACAATCCAAGGCAGTGGAAACCTAGATAAAACTGAAGTTGAGAAAATGGCCAAGGAAGCTGAAGCTCATGCTGATGAAGATAAGAAAAAGAAAGAGGCTATAGAGAACAAGAACTTACTGGATAATGGAATCTATTCTGCTGAAAAGATGAAATCAGATAATGCAGATAAATTATCTGATGAAGATAAGAAAATCATAGATGACGCCATAGAAGAGGCTAAAAAAGTTTCTGAAGACTCTGATGCATCTGAAGAAGCCGTTAAGGATGCGCTAAAAGCACTTAACGATAAAATCATGCCAATTGGTGCTAAGATGTATGAACAGTCTAGCGATGATGATAAAAAAGAGGATGATAAAGAAAAAAAGGATGAACCTGTTGAGGGTGAAGTCGTAGACGAAAAAGACGATAAAAAAGATAAATAAATTAACTAATATTTTTTAGGAAGAAAATGGCAAAACGAGATTACTATGAAGTCTTAGGAGTAAGCAAGTCTGCTAGTGCCGATGAGATAAAAAAAGGCTTTCGACGTTTAGCTATCGAGCATCACCCAGATCGTGGTGGTGATGAAGAGAAGTTCAAAGAACTGAATGAAGCTTACGAAGTCCTAAAGGATGATTCTAAAAGACAGCGGTATGATCAATTTGGTCATGCCGGTGTCGGATCAAGCGCGGCTAGTGATGGAGGTAATCCATTCGCAGGTTTTGGTGGCAATGGTCAGACTGGAAATTTTGATTTTGGCGATTTAGGCTTTGGAGATATATTTGAAAGTTTCTTCGGTGGAGCTCGTGGTGGACAGCAACAGCAAGGTAGGGCAAGAGGTAATGACCTTGAGACTGCAGTTGAGGTGTCCTTTGAAGATGCTATTTTCGGAACTGAAACAGAGCTTAATTTAAATATTGAAGATACTTGTAGTCACTGTGATGGAAAAAGAGCAGAGCCAGGCTATGAACTTAAGAAATGCGACAACTGTAATGGTAGTGGCCAGGTGATGACATCAACCAGAACTATTTTTGGCAATATTCAACAAGCTATAGTTTGTTCGAAGTGCAATGGAATAGGCAAGATACCTGAGAAAATGTGCTCTGTTTGTAAGGGCAAGGGTACGCTCAAAACTTCACAAAAGATAAAACTAAAAATTCCTGCAGGAATCGATGATGGTGCAACTATTAGACTCAGAGAGCATGGAGAAGCTATTTTTAATGGTGAAAAAGGTGATCTATATGTACACGTTAGGGTTAAGCCTCACAAAAAATTCACAAGAGAAGGTAATCTAATTCTAAGCAAGGAGCATATATCTATGGTGGATGCTGCGCTCGGAGTTACTGTTGAGGTGGATACGGTCGACGGATCAATAAACATGAAAATACCAGCAGGAACCCAGAGCGGTACAGATTTTAAACTATCAAACCACGGAGTACCTTATATGAGCGGGAATTCTAGAGGGGCGCAGATAGTTACGGTTATTGTTGATACCCCTACTAAATTAGGGCGAAAACAAAAGGCTATTTTAGAAGACTTTAAAAACAGTTAAGTGGCTAATTAATGACTTATATTTGTAAAAAAGCACAAGAGCTATTTATAATAGATTTTAGATGAACAAATTATCTAAAGATCAAAATGGACTAATACCGCTTTTAATCATGCTTCTTGCAATCATAATTGGGGTAATTGTTTTTGCTTATATTAGAGTACTAAAAGCCCATCATTAGACTTGTAAAAAATGATTAATCATGATATAATATACCAATGAATTTAGATAATTCAAGGACAGTCATAGGATCTAACGAGTATATAGATTTTAGGCGGCAAAATGTTTTAAAAGTACCTGCCAAGATAGATACTGGTGCAGACAGTTCAGCTGTGTGGGCTAGCGACATTAAGCTCATCGAAGGTAAAGTGGTTTTTAAATTATTTGGCTCTACTAGCAAATTTTATACTGGAAAAACAATTGTCTCTTCTAGCTTTAGAACTTCTTTAATTAAGAACACGTCTGGAGTTAAGGAAAGAAGATTTAAGGTTCGACTGTCTGTTAGAATCAAAGACCGAAATATTCGAACATGGTTTACTCTCGCAGATAGATCCGATATGATTTATCCGGTTTTATTGGGACGAAGAACACTACATAAAAAATTTATAGTAGATGTCAGCCAGAAGTCTGTTAAAGATTTAGATTGACAAAAAACATAATAGATAGGAGTCTAATGGTATGAACATCGTAATACTTTCAAAAGGACCTGGAAACTATTCCACTAAACGACTCAAAGAAGAAGCTATTAAAGCTGGTCACGAAGTTCGGATTGTTAATTACGCCGAATGTTATCTTATGGTTGAGCAAAATCGACCAGTTGTTCGTTATCGAGGTGAAGAAATTAAGGATGTTGATGTTATTGTTCCTAGGATAGCTGCCGGTTTGACAAAATATGGGAGCGCCGTAGCAAGACAATTTGAGATGCAGGGTGTTTTCACTACCGCTAGCTCAATAGCCATTGCAAGGAGCCGAGATAAGCTAAGAGCGACTCAAATAATGGCTAGGGCAGGTGTAGGTATACCAAAAACTGCATTTGCACGTGCTACTACTGAAATTGATGACGTTATTGAACAAGTAGGAGGAGCTCCATTAATTATAAAAGTAGCCCGTGGAACTCATGGCAATGGAGTCGTATTGGCTGAAACAAGAAAAGCTGCTCAGGCTGTAATGCAAGCCTTTTACGTAGAAGGTGTATCGTTCTTAGTTCAGGAATTTATTGCAGAAAGTGCTGGAACCGACATTAGAGCTTTCGTTGTTGGCGGCAAAGTTGTTGCTAGCATGAAGCGTCAAAGTCTTGATGACGACTTTCGGTCGAACCTACATCAAGGTGGAGAAGGTGTGCCGATAAAGTTGACAGACGAAGAAAGAAAAACCGCCCAAAAAGCTGCCAAAGCTATGGGGCTACCAATCTGTGGTGTTGACATGATGAGATCTAAAGCAGGACCATTGGTACTAGAAGTTAATGCTAGCCCAGGTTTTGGAATAGAGAAAGTAACCAATCATAACGTTGCTGGAAAAATAATAGAATATATAGAACAGAATGCAAAAGGTCGAAGACGTAAAGACCGCGTTGGCGCTTAAATTTTTATTAGTACTGTGGATATTTGCAGTTTTAATTCTCACTCTTAATTATAGATCACCAGCTTTGTTGAGAATTAATAACTCAGTATTTAGATTAGATACTTCCTATACGTCCACCGAAATGTCAAAGGGTCTTAGCGGAGTCCAATCTATGCCAAATGACCAGGGCATGTTATTTGTATTTTCGGGTCCGTTAAAAGCATGTTTTTGGATGAAGCAAATGAAGTTTAATTTGGATATAATTTGGCTTAATAATAGAAAAGAAGTAGTCTACATAGAAAAAAACCTCAGCCCTTCATCCTATCCAAAAACCTACTGCCCAAATAATAATTCAATTTATGTTCTAGAAATGAATAGTGGTTTTGTTGACAGTCAACAAGTTTTTATCGGTGAGAAGCTGAATTTTTAAAATGCTCGTGTTATTATACTGTAATGTCTGCAATGATATTATTTATAATAGCTATAGCCGTCCCTCTGTTAATTCTGTTTGTTTTTAAAGTTGATGCAGCTTTAATATATTTAACTTTATGCATGGGCTATGTATTGGTACAGTTCATCGCTTCAGACGCATTGTCACTAGTGACTGCTATTTATCCAAACGCTAATCAGCTAAGTCAGTCAACAGTAAAGCTAATATTACTTCTAACACCATCAATCTTGACTATCATATTTATGTTTCACAGTGTTAGTGGGACCAAGAGAGTTGTAAATATATTACCTTCAGTTGCAGTTGGACTACTGCTTATTTTGCTTGTTCAGCCACTACTGCCACCTAATATAAGTCATACATTATTAAGTTCAAACCTATGGAACCAGTATCAGAAATTAGAAACATTTATAATTGGAGGAGGAACACTTCTCTGCTTAGCTCTTGTATGGACTAACAAAAAACCAAAGCATGCCAAGAGTCACGTTAAGCGCTAAAACAACTAAAAACATTGACATTTATCTGTTAATAACGATAATATTAGTAGTTCAAAGATTAATTAACCAGAAAAATCTTGAAGCAAAATTCGGGCCCATAGCTCAGCCGGTTAGAGCACCTGCCTTTTAAGCAGGGTGTCCTGGGTTCAAGTCCCAGTGGGCCCTCCAGTCTAGTAAAATTAGCCCCTTCGGGGGCTTTTTTGTTGCTTCCGTACCTGTAAATGGGGCTAATTTCTGGTATATAAACTTTTCTGTCCTGTGAGAGCTGTATTCCGCGAGGAAAAAGCATTTGTTTATATACACGCATAGTAGCCTTGTCTTCCTGCCACCATTTCGTGCCCAAATTGTCCATTATGTCGAAGGCATAAATTATGAATTCGTCGAAGTCTTTCTCGAAGTTTTGAGCTTATGTTACAGCCTTTTCAGCTTCAACGATTTCTTGTTTTAGGGCTTCAAATTTATTCTTGATGTCTTGCTTCATTTCCAAGTCTTGCTCGGCGAGGTAACTTTCCATAGCAACGTTCTTCTTTTCTTTAAGAATCTGGACCCTGCCGAAAGCGATTCTAGCCCGCTCCATACGTTCAATCTCGTAGCTAGACCATGCCTTACGCATGTGCTGCTTGAGCTTTTCTCTTTGCTCATTGGAAAGGAGGAGCCTTGTCAGCTCCTCGGTTATTCCTGCATGAAATGCTTCTTGCCTCACTCCCAGATTACATGTTCTGCACCTGTAGCGACGATAACGCTTGAAGTTCTTTTTCTGACCGTTGTTCTGCCAGTAGCCCACTAGCCTAGGGTATGGTTTATTTGCAAGTACACAGTCGGCACACTCTGCTTCATTTGAAAGCAAGAATTCAGGATTATTGCGATCCACGATGAAACGCTTGCCTTTATTCTTGGCTATCGCAACCAGTACCTCATGTTCTTCTGGCGTAATCATAGGTTTGTGTAAGCCGTTATTATTAACCACAGGCCAGTCGGCTAGTTTCACGACACCGCAGAAGTACGGTTCGCACATAAGTGCCTTCCAACGGTACATGTCTATAGTTTTGCCACCGACTGCTTTTGGTCCATAGTTCTTTGTCCGTAGACCGTCCCTCGTTGCACGTTTCAAACCCTCGCTAATATCGCACTCACCAGCAATCATAGCCTTAAATGCGTTACGCATTGCTGACCAGTTTGGCTCGTCGGGAAGATGTAAGCCAGGAACGTCGGAAGTTTTGTATCCTGTATGTGGGTTGCTAGGGTAATATCCAGCCCTAATTTTTGCCATCATTTTCTCTGGCGTTTTGTGTATACGCTCATTGTTACTTTGCTCAGCACGGTATACGTCAATCAGCTCGTCGAAAACGGCTCTGTCGTCGTCAGGGTTAATGTCTGGGCGGTTTGCATGTACGAGACGGACACCAATCTTTTTGAATTCCATCTTCCACCAGTAATACTCCTCGATGGAACGCATGAAGCGGTCTACTTCGTCGACGATAAGGTATTTTACCGATTTGTAACGCTTGCAGTATTCGAGCATTTCAATCAAGTCTTTGCGTTTAAGGTTCTTGCCCTTGCGACTTGAAACCGCCAAAGCCCAGACTTTTACAAGGTCTACGCCTAGAACGTCGGCTGCCCTTTGTACGTTTTCTTGTTGGGGTACTAAGTTGCCCTCATTTGCTTGGCCTTGCGTTGACACACGGCATAGTGCTATTGCTTTTTCTTTTGTTGTAGTCATCTTATTCTCCTCTGTTAATTATATTACTAAGAAACATTATTATCAACTTGTCCAGTTTCCATATTTGGCTCACTAGTCAGGTCTGCCTGTTTCTTTTTCTTGTATTGAGCGAGCAGGAAAGCAGCGAACTCACTAAAAGCCCTTTCATACTCTTTATTTGTTATTGGCTGCTGCTGACTTTCGCTCATGCGGTTAAGCATAAGGCGAAAAAACGCTAAAATTCAGGGAGAATAGCTTTAACTAACAGAGCTGATTTTGAGATTATTCGGGAATTTACTTCGGTAACTTTTTTATTGTTCTGCTTCCGTGCCGAAAGCGTCTTCAAACAACTGTACAGACAGAGGAAATACCTTGGCGTTAAGTCTGCCACCATCTTCACGCAGGAATATAACGGATTTATTGACCTTACATGCTTTGCGTAACGCACTGAACGCATCATTCATTGCTTGCTTCTTATCATCGCTTTTATGACCAATCATTACCGCCCCCTGGAGAGAGTCCTTGCTTACTGCATTTGGAGCTGAGGCAAATAAGTGCTTGAACACTTTCTTGTTCCTGCCTCTGAGGTAGACTGCATTACCATTTACTAGGCCACGCCCTGATTTCAAGTCGTAGTAAACCAGATTGTCGGTTTTAGGAGCATTGCTGCGTTTTTCTTTCGGCTCTCCTAACCATTTTGCCTCCGCGAGTAAAAGGTCGAGTTTGTACCTGTTCGTAACAAAGATTTCAAATAATAACGCAGGGATTTTGTTGGTGTGGCGGAATAGAAGAATTTTGTTTTTCGCTAGTACCTCTAATACCTCCATGATTTTGCGTCCGTCCCTAGAATCGGCTACAGGAATGAAACGCATAGGACCTTCCATAGGTATTGGACCGTTATCTGTATAGTTGCGTAATCGCCAGAGTATTTGCCTGACGGTATAGTGGACTTTTACCCTAGTTGCTTCATCAACGCTAAATCCGATTTGATGGTAAATAAGATTCATGCCGTTATTATCGCATGAGATAATAAGAGTAAGGAGTTAATACAAAACAAAGAGGAGTTTATGGCTATTAAAAAAGCTGTGGGACGACCACAGGAATTTAATTTTAAGACCGTTAGCAAGCTGGCTGATGCGGTGTCACATAATTACCCCATCAGTGATGCCTGTAAATTCGCAAGGATCAGTAAAAGCACATACTTTTACTATATAAAACGTGAACCATTATTCGCCGAAGCAATGGCTTTGGCTCACGAGAACCAGCGTAAAGTAAACTTTAATTTTCGTACTACTCCCTAGCTTAACTAGTAGCCTCGCACAAGATTTTGACGGGCAAGAGGTTCGAAAATTAAGCTAGTGGATAACGGAAAATGGCGTTGAGGGGTCAAAATCTGGCAGAAAAACTCCTGGGGTCTAGTTCGATGCGTTTGACGGTAAATACATGAACGGGCTTTAGCCGCTCCCTAGAAGCACGGAGAGGGGTCTAGGACGAGTTTTTGGGTCGAATTGTTATGTCCGTGCTATTCCTTTCCATCCCTGTTATTATTAGCTAATGAGCGATAAACCAAAAGTGTGTTTACTAATGACACCTGGGCTTGAAGACACTCTATTTAATGAGCAGGTTAGGGCTGAGTTAAATCAAATTTGTGATGTTGTTAGTTGGCAATCAAATCAAGCTTTGCCCCCAAATGACGTGGATATTATCTTAGCAAGTTGGGGTAGTCCAAAGTTTGAAAAGGAATTTTTGGACGCAGTACCCAATGTTAAGATGGTTGCCTATGCGGCAGGGACAATTAAGAAGATTGTCACTGATGATTTCTGGGAAAGAGACATAAAAATTGTTTCAGCCGCAGCAGCTAATGCAATAGCGGTGGCTGAGTATACGGTGTCAGCCATGGTGTTCTTGGCTAAAAATGTAAGGCACTCGGCTAAGTTGTACGCAGACGATGATAAGGATAACTTTCTAAAACTTAGAGACGAGCCAGTAGGTTTTAATGGTCTAAATGTTGGACTAATAGGTGCATCGTATGTAGGGCGTGAAGTCATACGTTTATTGCGTTCGTATAATGTCAAAGTTGCTATATACGATCCGTACCTAACACAAGAAGAAGCAGAGAAATTAGGTGTCGCGAAAATGGAACTGAACCAACTTGTTTCGTGGGCTGATGTCGTAAGTGTTCACGCACCAAAGCTACCTGAAACACAAAACCTAATTGGTCAAGAGCAGTTCCAGCTAATGAAAGACGGTAGCTTCTTTATAAATACAGCCAGAGGGACAATAGTAGACTATGAGGCGATGGCTGAAATTACTCCGCGAAAAAACATCGAAGTAGTCATAGATGTAACAGACCCTGATGAGCCATTGCCAGCAAGCAGCCCACTTAGGAGCCTCAATAACGTGTTTATAACGCCACATATAGCTGGCTCTAGGGGCAACGAACAGCAGCTCATGGGAACATTAGCAGTTGAGGAAATCAAGCGTTTCGTAGCGGGGCAGCCGCTAAAGTACCAAGTCGCCAAAGCTGACCTGCCTCGTATTGCCTAAATTATTGCAAACATTCTAGTAATAATAGCTATTCACACCTGTTATTATTAGCTTATGCCAGAAATTAAACTTGTATTGACTGACCTTGACGGTACTGCCGTTTATCCAGAAGCACACGAAGTTTCAGATGAAGTAATGTCTGTAATTCACGAAGGTGAAGATAAAGGCGTTAAATTTTGTGCTGTAACAGGACGTCCTTTTTGGATGGCTAAAGACTTATTGGCAGTAATGGGCTTCCAAGACCCCTGTATTTTTGATGGCGGGGCTAGTATTGCTAACCCTGCAACAGGTGAAGTGCTTTGGTCAAAGTTTTTACCAGCCGAGACTACAAGGGCTGCCGTAGAAAAGCTGTTACCTTATGCCTTTCTTATTGAGTATGACAAGGGGGCTTTGACACCAGACAAAGTAGATTTAGCCACAATAACAGACCCTGCACTTAGCGTATGGGCTTCTGTGCCAGCTTCGGAAGGTGAACGACTTGTTGACGAATTACGCACCCTACCCGAAGTTGCGGTACACGGAAATCCGCACCCAGGCGGTGATACGAGCAAGTGGGGTGTGCAGGTTACGCATATTGAAGCAGACAAAGAACACGCTGTGCGTCAGTTGCTGGATATGATGAACATAGACAAAGCACACACTATTGCGGTTGGAGACGGTAATAATGACCTGCCCTTATTTAACGGGGCTGCTATCAAAGTAGCTATGGGTAACGGAACAGACTTACTAAAATCTGCTGCCGACCACGTTGTAGGCACTGTACAAGAAGACGGATTTGCTCAAGCCATCCGCAAGTTTGTTTTGTAACGGCTAATACTTGAATGGTAGCAACTCCAAAAAGCCTCAAATGTTATAATTAAGTTAGGCGAATAGTATGACCAATGCTCATTAAGCTCTTATAGATTTCTTCATCTACTCCACTAGTTTCCACATACTGTGTATAGCATAAAGACTACAGGGAATATAATTCTTTCGCACGACGGTTATTAAGCTGATGCTGTTTGAACCTGTTATCCAGTAGCTCTCTCCAGCGAATCAGTTCATCGACTAAAGTATATAAATTAGTTCCTTGGTCGACCTCCAAGAAATAGAAAAAATTATGATCCTTAAATCAGGGTCATTTTTTATGCAAAAATAATTTTTTAAATGATTCCCATAGGTTGACTAACTTAGTCCATTTTGCTATAATAAGGCCATGTTAGATTTAGTAAACGTTCACGACTTTAAGACAAACTACTCCAAGTACCTAGATAGGGTTAGTGAAGGGGAAGAAATATTACTTGGAAAACACGGAAAGGTTTTTGCAAAGATAGTCCCTTTGTCTGAAGCTCAAAAACCACGCAAACCAGGTGCTCTTAAGGGCAAAGTCTGGACAAGCAAGGACTTTGACACTCCGATGACTAATTTATGGGACAAATTAAGGACAAAGTAGAATGGCTATTCTTTTAGATACCAATGCTTTTATATGGTGGGTATCAGATGATATAAGATTGGGAAAAAAGTCACGTAACCTAATATCTAATCCTCTAAATAAGGTTTACATTTCAAATTTAAGTTTATTGGAATGCAGTATTAAGATTAGGCTTGGTAAATTAAGTATAGATTTTGATGATGTAGACAAGGAAATTTCTGAAGGTAGACTTCTAGAACTTAGATATGACACCTTAGCTGCCAGACAATTTATCAGTCAAAAGAATATGCAGCATGGAGATCCATTTGATTTCGCCATAACCGCCCAGGCAGTATCTAAAAAAATGACATTAATCACCAGTGATGAAAATATTCTAGGCTCGGGTATTGTCGGATTGCAAGTTGTCGACGCACAAGCATAATTTAATACGATAAATTTTAAACAAATAATTTCTCGAGTTTACTTGAAATATTTTTAAGACTTTCTATGTCAAACTTCACAGGTAGAATTGCTATAACCAGGACAATATATAAAATAGCTGAATTTGGATCAGTCCCAAGTCCCGTGAAAATTCCCCCAAAGCTTTGACCGAAAACCCAGTATGCCAGTGACAAGATAATACTGAAATATAGAATTGGATTTCTGTATTTACTAGGTAGAAATACGCAAATACCAATAATAACTTGAGCTAAAGCAATTAGTATTATTAACCATATTCCAGATCCCTGAACAGTGGGCATGTTGGCCATCTGATTCATTGTCATGGCCGGCATGTGTGAATTTGCTGGTGCTGCTCCAAGGCTATTAATAAGACTTCCAACCCGAGAATCTAAATTATAGAGCCAAACCGGTTGCCCCTGTCCATTGCCGGCTATCATGGAACTTAGATCAGATATAGAGTTTTGCCCCGGCAACAGTTGATAAACAGCTCCGGTTGTCCAGCTTAATCCCCAGAAGTATATTAGCCATGATGCTGGTTTTTCAATTTCTGAATTTTTCTTTGGATATATCGCTATAGCTAAAATTACATAAAGAAGTACTGCCCCGGGAAATCCCATAAGCATCGTTGCGTGACCTGAAAATATTCCCGAAAAACCTTCGCCAATCCACCAAATAAAAAGCCCCCAAGGGATAGACAGTAATAGGCCATATCTCGTAAATTTTTTCTTCAGTATCAATAAACCAATACCAATTTGAAGAATTATTACAAAAATATTCAACAGAATTATATGATTCTCGTATTGGCCAGCAAAAAAGTTCATAGGCGCGCTAATTATATGAGGTTGCCCATTAGCTGCCGCGTCTATAACTTGAGTTGAAAATTGTTTTGAAAACATCTTAGGTTGTAGCTGCAGCAAGCCATCAAGAATCCATAAGCAGCCCAAAAATATTTGAATTGTTCTTTTTGTAATTTTTCTACCAAATAGCATAATCGATATAATAATACCATTAAGCAGTTCTCTAAATTGAATAAGTGACTTAAATAATTCTATAAAAACTTGCAAAAACAGGGGTAGTTTGTTAAAGTTTTTGAATACGCTATCATAAAATAGTGTTTCAGGGCCATTAGCTCAGCTGGTTAGAGCACCTGCCTCTTAAGCAGGGTGTCCTGGGTTCAAGTCCCAGATGGCCCTCCAATACGCTTATGCTTAAAACAGAGGCAAATTACATCTGTTTTTTGATATACTTGTGATATATGAAAACTTTTCTATTGGTACTGTCTGTATTGATCACTGTAACGTCGGTTATACCTTATATAAGAGATATATTGAAAGGTACGACCAGGCCCAATATCGCATCGTGGATAACTTGGACATTGCTTACTTTGGTTGCTACCATCGCCGAATTTGCTGCAGGTGAATATGTGACAGCCATATTTACATCAGCTGCTGTGATAGAAACCTTACTTGTTGTAATACTTGGTTTGAAATATGGATATGCAAAATACTCAAGATTTGACGCTATTTGTCAGATTGGTGCATTATCTGGCTTTATCTTCTGGTTTTTATTCAATTCACCAGCCGCTGCAGTAATTGCCGTTGTTACGATTGATTTAATAGGAGCATTACCGACAGTGCGGCATTCTTGGTTAAAACCTGACGAAGAAACTTGGTTGACTTTTGCTATGGCAGGCATAGGTGGACTGCTCGCTATTTTCGCATTAACAACTTATAACTGGACGAGTTTAACGTATGCTGTATATATTGTCCTAATAAATGCTGTAATAACCTTTGTAATTATTCATAGAACTAAAATAATGGGTAGCTTGGGCCATAAACATAAAACCGCGAAGCTAGCTAAATAACAAATAAATGGATAGTTGGGTTATCTCGTAATTTAGTTGCAATAGATTCCACTATGGCCCTCCAATTCAAGTAGCTCCTTCGGGAGCTTTTTGAATTGGTGAGATCTCGCAGAGATTTGAACTCGCGGCACGCGAAGCGTGTGGTGAGTGAGCCCCGCCTGTGGCGGGGCGCAAGAGAATCTTTCAGATTAGTAACTTGTTGCTAGTTATGAAAGTTCTGGGCCCGCAGAATGTGGGCGAGCCTCGCTGGGCCCTCCAAGCATAAGCACTTTGAAAGACATCTTTTGAAGTCTTTTTTACTGGGGAGCATCTAGGGTTGTAGAACGACGTGGCCGTAACTTTTTTAGAAGTGGCTTGCGATAAATGAGCATAACAACAGCCGCACTACAGACTACAAAATATATTGGGAAAAGTATATCCACACGAAGCTGCCAGATTGCTATTACGGCAAATAAAGAAGCTACTCCCTCAATAATAAAGAAGGTTGGGTCTTCGCTGTCTGGCTTATGCCACGTCTTTACGAATGTAGGAATATATCCTATAAGATCTGCCAGTATACCAAGTGATATAGCTAATAAACCATTTCCGGTTATTACATATAAAAGTAGAGCCAGTATGCCGATAACCAAACAGTATTTGTCTAACTTTGTAGCTCCACCGACTCCATAAATATATGACATTACTAATAGGTACGTAGCCCTGGTGAAGAATATGGCGGCAAATATTATGCCAGCTATATTCGTAGAATGAACCACACCCAATAGACCGGCGATCGCAGCCAGCCATACGATTAAGCGAGTCACTTTATGCGGCTTTGACTTTCCTGCTAGCATGCTCTTCGTATAGAAGACAGGCGATATCAAAGCGAGAATTAATGTTCCGATAATCCAGTAATTCATATGTTGTCATCATATGTCAGTGCCGATTTATAAGCAATAGCTTTGATTTCAGTTGCAATAGCGATACATGCGTCCCTCCAATAGAAACGACCTCACAGAATTGTGGGGTCTTTTCTTTGGTATAATAACTGTATGAAGTTATATCTGTCGTCATACTTTCTAGGCAATCACCCCGAAGAATTAGCAAAACTAGTTGGTTCCAACAAAAAAGTTGGGATTATCATGAACGCAGCAGACATCTATGGCGACGAAAAACACCCGATCTATTTGGCGGCCGAAATTGAAAAAATGAAAGTCATTGAGCTTTCTGCCGAAGAACTGGACTTGCGAGATTATTTTAACGACAACGAGGCACTAAAAGCCAAACTGGAAAGTTATGGATTAGTTTGGGTAATGGGCGGTAACACCTTTGTACTACGCCAGGCTATGAAAATGAGTGGTTTTGATGAAATTATCAAAGATCTAGTAACTAATGAAGCAATAGTTTATGGCGGTTTTAGTGCTGGCAGTTGTGTTGCAACTCAGACGCTAAAAGGTATCGAGCTTATTGATAAACCAGAGCAAATGCCCGAAGGCTATGACAAGGAAACCGTTTGGGAAGGTCTCGGCTTTGTAAATTTCTCGATTGCGCCACACTATCGTTCCGAGCATCCCGAAAGCGAAGAGGTTGAAAAAGTCGTTCAATACTTTGAAGAAAACAATATGCCATACAGGGCACTGCACGATGGCGAGGTGCTGGTGATAAATGGTACCGATATAAGATTAGTGAAATAAAATTTTGTCCTTGATAAGTTCTACGCTGGCCCCTGCCGTCATTCTGACAGCCGGATAAACCTCCAATCCGCTTATGTTTACTTAGAGTTCTTTACGGAATAAGTTGGTGTCAAATACTATAAAGCCCGTTTTTTTATATAAATTATGTGCTTCTATTCTAGCATCGCTACTATGTAATTCGATCCTGTTTGCACCAAGCCCATATGCTTCAGCTTCTACAAAACTTATCATAGACAGCCCAATCCCCATACCTCTATAGTTTCTATGTACTGATACATCTTCTACTATAGCTGTCCTGTGTCCCAGCGAAAGAACAGGATGTATGAGTGTTGTCATCGCAACGGGTACATTACCGAGCATACCCAAATAAAAACTACTACCGATAGCCTCGCAAACACCTTGAATTTCTTCTGGCGAGTGATTGAAGCTTTCAACTAAATGTAGACTGGCTAATAATTCATCGTAATGAGAAGCTAATTCCGGCTTGTACTTTTCTTGTTCAACAATATTAATATCTGTCATCAGAATTATTATTATTCTTACCTAACAAAAACACAACCGTTAGCAAATTGAATTTTAGTTGCGATAGAGTCTCGCTGGGCCCTCCAAGCATAAGCGTTTTATAATTTCAGATTAAACATACTTTCTCATGAGAATATCTACCTGTTCTTTAACTTGTGGGTAAATATTATCTACGTCTTTTATATGCCAAGTTACACATTTGTCCTTCGGTAAATTAAAAAGTTTTGAAGCATCGTCATATACGGAATCATTCATAAATACTAATAGGTCTAGACTGTCAATTAAATCTTGGGTTGTTTGTTGCCAACTGGGCACAAGATGCTTCTTTAGATTATCTGCTTCAAGTGCTTTCATGGCATCAATATCCACATCACCATTAAGAGCGAGTTTTGCTTCAATACCACTTGAGCTAATCTCTATATCACTATCGTCTTTTAGTAACGATTTAGCATAAGCTTCTGCTAATCTGCTTCTATAAACATTCCCTCGGCATATAAAGTGTATGTGAACCATTTGACTACATTGTACTATATTTATTAAAACTGATGATGATAGTTGCGATAGCGTCTACGGTGGCCCTCCAATAAAAGAGCCCAAATTAGAAGGCTTTCTCTTTAGGAAAAGGCATGTGGTTTAAAACTAAAGTTTCTGGGATTCAATAATCTTAGTCACTCAAAATTCCATTTTTTAAATACAAAGCAGTAATTCAATGTAGGTGATATACTTGCATAATTAGCAACGAGGTTAAGATGGACATATCATTGAATTTTGATACACCTAAAGAGTCAGTAGCAGTTTTTATTATCTGTGATAACAAACTTTTGCTCACAAGGTATAAGTACGAGGGTGTATGGGTTTGCGGAGCAACACAAGGGACGTTTTTTAAAAAAGGAGATGATCCCTTAAAAAAGGTCATTGAGGTAGAGAGGGAGCAGCTAGGAATAACTTTGGTGCCTAAATTTGCGTGCACTATAGATAGTTATATTAACAAGCCTAGACCAGACGGAAGGGTAAGGCTTAGATCTCTAATTTATCTACTAGAGATTACAGAGGAGTCTAAAAGTCAGATCAAAAAAAACAATCAATTTAGGTGGCTTAATCTAGAAGAAATTAATGAGTCAAAAATTATAAGAGAAGATGATAAACTTATTTTCTCACGATTTCTAAGTCATAATCATAAAGACCTTATAATGGACGTTGATCAAATGGGGAAATGGGGTAGACCAAAATTATTAGACTGGTCAGAAGCCTAGGATAAAAGTTGCTATAGCATCTACTATGGCCCTCCAAAACTGATTCTATATAGAGCCCAGCATTAAATCTGATATGTTTTTGAAGTCATCATCCAAAGTCAGTAGTTCATTATCTAGTTCTAGTGCTATTGCTGCAATCCACATATCGTTTGATCCAATTGTTTTGCCTTTTTTGCGAAGTGATAGATAGATATGAGAGTAAATCACAGTTGTCTTGTCTGATATAGTCTGAATAGAGACATTTGGACTATCTAGAAATCTTTGAAGTAACTCTTCATTTTCTTTTTGCTTACTGCCGGCATTAAAACCTGCGCGTAATTCACCTATAACTATTGTTGGCACAATAATATCATTGTTAGGGCTAAACCATGCCCTTAGCCTTTTATCGCCTCTATTGAAGGCGGAGTATGCACTAGTATCTAGAGTGAATGACATAGGTTATTTCCACATCTTCTTATCAACTTTTGAAATGTCTTTTATAGCCTCATCGAAAGAATCATCAAGAGTATTTTTGTTAAAAAGAAAGTCAAAGTTGTCGTCTTCTGGAAGCTCTGTTGTACCAAAAGTCTGTAAAGACAAAAGATCTATGACTGTCTGATTAAACGAACGACCATATTGCTTAGAGCGCTTTTTAATAACCCTATCAACAGGTTCAGGTATATTTCTAATTGTGTATTGAATGTTACTCATGTATACATTGTATACTATGTATACATATTCGTCAAGAGCTTATTGTTAATTTATATAAATCTTTAGCAAATATCAGGCCCATAGCTCAGCTGGTTAGAGCACCTGCCTCTTAAGCAGGGTGTCCTGGGTTCAAGTCCCAGATGTCCCTCCATACCGCTTATGCTCAAAACAGAGACTGAACGTCTCTGTTTTTTTGTTATACTGTAACTATGAGTAATCGTTTTGTAGTAGTTAGCTTTTTAGACAAATCTCCGACTGAAGAGTTTGCATCATCTGAGTGGCCATTACATATGACTTTATTGCCACCATTCATTTATGACGGTCACTTGAATGAAGTATGTGATGAATTAGATGCAATTGCCGTTAACACCAACCGCTTCTCTGTGAGAACAAATGGTGATGCATTGTTTGGACCAAATGAAGATATTCCAGTAGAGCTTATCGAACCAAGTGAATATCTTTCTGAACTACATACAAGATTAGCTAGTTTAGTTACAAAGTTAGGTTTAGCATATGAACATCCTTCGTTAAGTGAAGATGGTTACAGATTTCATATAACTACCCAAAGAGGTCAAAGTACACCAGCTGATGCCGAAATTCAGATAAATGGGTTTTCATTAGTAGATAGACAAGCAAATAATAAGACTGGGGTAAAAAAAGTAGTCAAGTCTTTTGACTTTGTTGAAAAACAGTTGCGATAACATCCACAATGGCCCTCCATACCGCTTATGTTAATACTCCTCTGTTTTTAGAAGTTTTTTATTGATACTATTAGCTTATGACTATTGACGATATTGCAAATACAATTAAGCAATCAGGCTTAAAACATACACCCGTCCTAATTGGCATTGAAGGTTTTGGAGGTTCTGGTAAGACTTCATTGTCAGAAAAACTGAAATCTAAATTAGGTAATGCCTTTGTTGTTAAAATTGACGATTTCATTGTTAAAGAACAGATTAATGAAGATAGTTGGGATAAAGGTGGTTTTGATCGTCAACGATTAGAAAAGCAAATTCTACTACCCGCCACTTCAGGTAAAGTTATAAGTTATCAAAAACTTATATGGCAAACTAATAAGCTTAGTGATTTTATAAGAATACCCAAAGTTGATTACCTGATAATTGAGGGCATATCTTGCTATCATCCAGATATAGCTAATTACTATGAATACAAAATATGGGTTGATACACCAATAGAGATAGCAAGAGAACGAGGACGTGCTAGAGATGGGAGTAATGAAAACTCAAAGATGTGGGACTTATGGGCAGACAATGACATTAAATATAAAGACACTTATCACCCAGACTTAGTTGCAGATTTTATTTTTGATAACTCAGCTGAAAAATAGTTGCGATAGCGTCTACGGTGGCCCTCCAATCCCGGTCATGTTTAAACTCCTTATTTTAGGAGTTTTTATTGTTCTTGTTTATATAATTATAAATTCTACACTCTTGATATGAGAAAAAGTATCACTCAAGAGTTTGACTACGGTTGTGGTATTGCCTGTTTTGCTTTTACGTTAGATAT
>Ga0194055_10000454_pt1 | contig 32791 bp, 28 predicted proteins | sample SepL449m_MetaG_FD_155482 | JGI IMG/M metagenome (GOLD analysis project Ga0194055, IMG submission 155482) | Anoxic zone freshwater microbial communities from boreal shield lake in IISD Experimental Lakes Area, Ontario, Canada - Sep2016-L442-9m | ecosystem: Environmental > Aquatic > Freshwater >... | reverse complement strand
GGAACCTCGGCTCGCTCGGGAACCATCGCATCCGCCCTCATCGCCCGCAGTAGTTCCTTGTCGATCCGGCGAGAGGTATCCGCGGCGATGAGCGTCATCATCAACTTCGTGAGCGGGTCGCGCACGCTCCGATCCTTCACGAACGCCTCGACCACGGTGGTGGCACCGGCCGTCCCAAGGAACAGCAGCAACGCCACGGGCAGGCCGACGCCGCCGCCGAACGCGACGATACCTGCGCCCTGCGTCCCGAGGATCGCGAGGCCACCCAGCGTCACGGGCATCGCGACCTTCAACGCCAGCGGCATCCCCGAACCGCCGTAGTTGAGGACGCTGGTACGGGCCGCATTGGCGAGGATGCCAGCAAGCCGCCGCGTGCTCACGGTGGCGTAGAGCGCGGCCGCCTTCTCGGCCGTCGTACCGTCGCGTTCCAGAATCGTCTCGGCGTTCACGAACCAGCGGACGATCTCCTCGCGATCACGCTCCGATGACACGGCGCGGATAGACGCGATCATCGCGGCGGCGATCTGCCCCCGCACGGCGTCCAAAACCGATGGATCTTCCTCTGCCGCGGCCTCGACCTTGACGCCCTCGGCTTTCGTCTCGTCGAAGCCGGCAGACCACAAGTTGCCAGCAACTCCCGACCACCACGCCGATACATCGTCCAGTAGGCCGCCGTCATCGTCATCGGCGTCTACGGGTTTCGCGCTCGTCTGGCCGTCGGTCGGCGGTGCGTCACCGGCATCAGACGGCCTCGCCCAGCGGAGGATGTTTCGCGGGTCGGGCGGCCATGGTAGAGCAGACATGAAGCGTCTCCCGATAATTTAATGCCGCCGACCGGCCGCCTCGCCGGCTGCGGACTGCAGTCTTTCTCGCTAATTGAGCGTCAGCCACGTCAACGCGGCGATCGACGTTCTTATTCCTTCAACGAAGCCTACTGCACGATTCTGTCAGGTTCCGATCCGACCGGTCTTCTCGCCTCTACCGCACGCCGCAGTCGCTCGACTTCCTCGGTGAGCCTTGCCACTTCGGACTTCTCGGGTGACTGCATAAACCACGAAGCGAGCCCCGCGGCGACAGCTGCAAAACTGCCTACGCCCGTCACCATCAATAAAACGGCGATCAGGCGGCCCTCCCAAGTAATCGGATAAAAATCGCCGTAACCGACCGTTGATACGGTTGTCGCTGCCCACCACATTGCATCGTGTGCGTCTCGGATGTTTGCACCCTCAACGTCTTCGAAATGAAGAATCGCGACACTGCTTGCGAATACCACCAAAAGCAGCAAAAGGACTCCAGCAAGTGCTGCATTCCTGGCCCGGTGCTGAATAGCCAGCCCGGCCATGATCCGGGTTGCTCGCATCACGCGAAGGACGCGAAGAACACGAAGTATACGAGCGGCTCGGCCCCAACGCGCTAGGTCGATCGCTGGTATCGATGAGAGGAGGTCAAGCCATCCCCAGGTCGCAAGGTAGCGAAGCTTGTTAGGCGCATATGCCAGACTGAAAAAGAAATCTAGAAGAAAGACAAGACAGACTGCGGAGTCGGCCACGTCCAAGACTGTTCGCGTTGCGGGTGCCAGGGAGAAGCCTGCCATGGCGGCCATGATTCCAAGCGATAGCACGCTCACAGCCAAGATAAGAAACTGGTAGAAAACAAAACGGTCTCCGTCGGTCTTCTCAATCGGTGACGATGTATTGGACACTTCAAGTCTCCAGAGAAAGACGTCGGACCTATCCACTTGCAGAAGTATCCGGAAGAGTGAACATTCGTTGCTGGAGAAACGGCATGCCATTTTCGTGATGGAACGCAACGCTCTGCAGGAACTCAGCCGCCTCTGCGGCGAGAGTCAACTCGATATCGCCAAATCGCTCTCGCACTACCTGCGCAATCTCATCCATCGTCACGTAAAAATACTCCTTGCGCTCATTGATCGCATTAACACGCCGTTCCCGGAAGCGTTCGTGCAACTCAGCCTCTAGGGCGGGGGCATCTTCGGTGTAGATGATTGCATGCACATCGAAGTCAAACGGCACCGACGCATCCGACAACTCCCAGATGCGATCCATTGGGTCGAGGCGGCGAGTCATCCCGATCTTGTAGACGTTTGAGCCGAAGGATCCGATGTTGGAGATCACGTAAACGTGGCCGGCGCGGGTCTGCTGGGCACGGGAAATGGCTCGCTCCTTATTGGCGTGCGCTTCTGCCACCATCTGCTCCAACTCGGCCAGCTTGGCTTGCATCTCCTCCTGCTTCGCAGCGCCAGCCTTTTCAAACTCAGCCCTGGCCTTAGCAAGGGCGGCCTCGTACTGTTGCTCTTCGCGCTCGGCTTCCTGCTGCGCCTTCTCGATCTCCCTAGCGGCAATAGCCTGCTGGCGCATTTCTTCCTTTATTTCTCTCTGCTCATCTCGCTCGGCTTGAATCTTTAAGGCGTGTTCGTACTCCAGCCGCAGTTCTTCAATCCGCGCATCCCTGTATGGCTCAGATATCGAGCAGAAGTAAATCTCGCCAAGTTTGTTCAGCGTGTCGTAAGCCTTCTGTATGCGAGCCTCCATTGTCTGGTAGTTCGTGGGCTTGACCTTGGCGATCACCGTATCGCACTCGCCGTTGAAGGCTCGGAGCATCAACGCGACGTACTTGTCGGTGAGCTTTCTACCTTTCTCCGCGCTCCCATCAAGCTTCCACTCGCGACTACAGATAGCGGCGTCTTTGTTCTTGAGCATTGCTTTTTGCTTCGCGTAGTTCTCGTCGATCGCCTTCTTGTACCGCTCGGACGTCGCGAACCCGTAGTGCGACTTGTAGAACCCCATCTCGCGCAGGGATGCCTCCTCGCTTAGCGAACGATGCTCCAATCGCAAGGGAATCAGCCGAGTCTCCAGGTCTGCTAGTTCGGCCTCGCGACTCTCCCTTATTGATTCGTACTTCGCGGTCTTTGACCTCACTTCGGCGTTGAACTCGTCGGCTATTCGCTTCGCATCGGCGAGCACTTTGTTTCGCTCGGCATCTGCGTCAAGAACTCCTCTCATGCGAGTTGCGACTGCGTCATGCGCCGCCTGCAGCCTGTCTCGTTCAATCTGCAACGCGCGAGTGGCGTCGTCACACCTCGCGAGCAAGCGGGCCTTCTCGTCGTGCGCAACGGACAACTCTATGACCTGACTACGGAAGTGATCGGACTCTGCCGAGAGTTTGTCTCTCTGGCTCCGCAGTTCCCCGCACGCGAGCGCGTCGGGCTCCAGTGCGGCGATGCGAGCGACTAGAGAGCCTCGCTCCTGCAGTACGTGCATGAGCAGAAACGCCAAAAGGGCGGCGACGACAAGCAATAGGAACGCGATCATCCATCCCATAAAGTCCTCCACTTTCCCAACTCGCTGAACCCTCTTCGCGAGGGGTCACTGTAGTTGCGATTCACCGATCGGAGAAGTCTGGCGGGACCAAGGTTGTCCCGTCGCGGATCTACGATCGCCGCCTACCGCGTCCCCGCCGCCTCGCTCTTGCTGGCCTTCTCGCTGGCCCGCCACTCCCACGGTGCCACAGGTGCCTTGTCGGCCCATAGGCCACGCCGGGCGGCTCGGGCACGCTCCAGAAACACCACTGGGCAGAGCACCTTGCGATGCCCTGCCCAGCGTGAGATCACGAATGCCGCGAGCGAGTGTGCCCGCAAGGCGACCTGCGGCGCGGTGCGTATCCGTCAGGGCATCATATCGGGCATGGCGGCCATCAAACTTACTTTGACTTCTTGAAACCGATTAACCTTGATCGAATATCCTGGTGCTGCTGCGGCAGCTTTGAAACCTGAATCAGCTTTATAAGGCTTGGACATGGAAACAACTTTGCCGTACAAAACTCGGTTTGTCTTCGCGTCCCTGACCTCCAAGCGGTGCGCTCTGGAACTCATTTTTTCTGTCGGCTCGACTGCTTCGTGAACAAAGGACGCCTGGGCGTAAGCGGGCACGGCGACGTACGGATAGGCAACCTGCTTCTCGACTGCCGGCGCCGCTTTCTCCTCCAGCGGAAATACGAGCTGGACAGTGACCGCACGACTGGACCGATTGTCCACCATAAAAGACACATCGCTGTGACCCACAAGCCGTTCACCTTGGGCTTCTGCCACCGCACTGCCCGCCATCGCCGCGACGGCGACGCAGATGCCGATCATCCATTTGCGAAACATCATCGAGAAATCTCCCTCGTAGGTGTCTACCAAACTGCCAAAACCTGCCAACCAATGGCAAGCCCCGCACGAGGCCCGCCTAGAGGCAGGGCCACGCCTCTCAGGCAGTTGTGTAACCTATGGCTATCTCCTCCACAAGTTTTGGGATCGCAAAAAGGGACGAAACGGAACTGGCACGCGCGAACCGGGAAATTCGCGCACGAACTGACACACGGGCTGGGACGAATCAGCGGCGAGAGATGCCGCGAGCCCACGCCCTCACCCGTCCCCGCCACCCCCTACGGGCAGCCCTCCGCGACTCGCTCGGCCTCGCCAGCCCCGCCCATAAACACCACTGGGCAGAGCACCTTGCGATGCCCTGCCCAGCGTGAGATCACGAATGTCGCTAGCGGGTGTGCCCGGAAGGCGACCGACGGTGCAGTGCGAATCCGTCACTAATCAACACAATTTGGTGGACGGTTGTACCCAAGACACGTTGTGATGTCGACTGCTAAGTTTTTGCGGATCGCGACATGATATCCAGCTGCTTCTACGGGCGATTTGGAATCTGAGGCAGGTTGAAACGGTTTGGACATGGAAACAACTCTCTTGTACAGAACTGCCTTTGTCTTAGCATCCCTGACCTCCAAGTAGTGCGCTCTTGAGGCCATTTTTTCTGTCGGCTCCACCGCTTGGTGAACAAAGGACGCCTTGGAGCGTGGGGCCACGGCCTGTTCAAGCCGCTCGAACTCAGGCCGCCAATCAGGCCGCTTAACTTCTCTCATCTCTTCCTTCGGAGACCGAAGCGTGACAACTATCGGCCGAGTGGAATGATTGTCCACAATAAAAAACACATCGCCGTGCCCCACAATCACGTCTTGCGCTTCCGCCAGCGCACTGCTTACCATCGCCACGGCGGCGCACGCACCGATCATCCATTCGCGAAACATCATCGGGAATTCTCCTTGCTGAGTGTTTACTCGAAACAACGCGTGAAGCACACGCCTTAGCAAACGCGTACGTATAGGCTGTAAAGGTTTACCCCGAGATTCGCCCGCCCACAAGTTTTGGGGACGGCTAGCACGAATCCGCCGTGAGAGGTGCCGCTACCCCACGCCCTCGCCCGTCCTCGCCATGCCCTCGGGGCAGCCCTTCGCGACTCGCTCGGCTTCATCGGCCCGGCCCGGAAACACCACCGGGCAGAGCACCTTGCGATGCCCTGCCCAGCGTGAGATCACGAATGCCGCGAAGGGCGTGCCAAGGCATAACGCTAAGGCGCTACGTCCTTCTTCAAATACACACGGCCGAACGAGACGTTGCCGTACTTATCCACGACCGCGCTGACAGCCGGATGGACTCCGCTCGTGAAACCAGATTTCTGCATCAGCTTGAGCACGGCGATCTTCTTGATCGTCAAAACTTTGGTGGGGCGGTTTTTGACCTTCACCACTATGCGGTGATTCTCCTGCTCAGCCGAATCGACTGGCAAAGTCACTGTCGTCGCACTGTATGGGGCGACGGTCGCGGCCGCGCATTCATAAAGAGCGGGTGCCAATACGGGATTGTTGCAAACGGTTGCAACCACTTTGCTTGCTGCCTTGTTGAGTACCCTGACTTCCACGCTCGTGTATGAATTCTGAGCCTCCGCCACCGCACTGCCCATCGCCGCCGCGACGGCGACACACGCGACAATCATCCATCTGCGAAAAATCATCGTGAAAATCTCCTTCCTGGGTGTTCATTCAACCAAATGCTGCATGAGCCATGCCCACCGGCAGGCGCGACCGTTTCGGGTTGTTGTGTACCCTGCGATGCGCTCGCTCGCAACTTTCCGGGACGTAAAAAAGATTGGGGAGCGGCGACCACGAAGTAAGGTGATCGACTCAGGCCCAGCGTGGTGACGATCACTGGCCCGGCAAGGCTCGGCCATACCGCTCAGGCGGCGACGCTTCCTGATCAGGAAGCTCAGCGGTGGGCACCGCCCCTGCGGTGCACGCTTGGTTTCACGAACCAATCAACCAGTGGGCAACACAGGATTCGAACCTGTGACCTCTACGGTGTGAAGCCGGCTCACCGGCATTCAACAAGTCGTGAAAAAGTGCTTCCCGTGCGAGCAAAACCAACGAAACCTATCATCCGCAAAACGCTCGCAACGTGCAACTGTTGCCGATGTCGGCCCGTTTATCGGGTAGGAAAAGGGTAGGGGAGTGTGACCGCTACGGTGCTCGCGGGCAGGTCTTCGCAACCCGCCTACCGCGTCCCCGCCGCCTCGCCCTTGCGGCCCTTCTCGCTCGCCCGCCACTCCCACGGTGGCACAGGTGCCTTGTCGGCCCATAGGCCACGGTGAGCGGCTCGGGCCTCACGCTCGGCACGGGCCAGCCCGGCCCAGAAACACCACTGGGCAGAGCACCTTGTGACGCCCTGCCCAGCATGCGATCGCCGAGTGCCGCGAAGGGCTCGGGTCAGCGAGCACGGCGACGGCGGAACATCGAGTAGCCGCCGCAGGCCAGACCGGCGAGAGCGATTACGCAGGTGGAAGGTTCCGGGACGGCGGTGATGATCACGGAGAAGATTTCCGGGGACGCCGTGCTGTCGAGCCGGGAACTGGTGTTGGGCACACTTGAGACGATCCCGCCGAAGATGTAGCCGATCGTGCCGCTCCCCAAGGCCAGCAGTTCGTCGAGCCTGAGCACGCCGTTCTGAAACATCGTGTTCGCCGGCAGGCCGGGGCCGGGGAAGAACTTCGCCTCCGCGCCATACAGCGAGAAGGTGCGGGTGCCGGATACGATCGGCGTGAAGGGGTATTCGCCCACGTACTGCTGGCTGTAGGTGCCGGCGAGATCGCGAGTCACGGCGGTGATCTGGTTGGTGAAGGGATACTCCGCTTGATAGGTCAGCGCGCCGGACTGCGGGTCGTAGGTGTTGGCCGTGATGCCGCCGAACATGAACGTCGTGAAGTCGCCCGTGCTGCCAGAATACACGCTCAGATTCGCGGATGAGTATTGGTTCATGGGTTGCACGAAACTGCTGGCCGTCGACGTGGTGCCCACCATGGTGGGCGTTCCGGTCGCCGAGATCTCCACCGGCAACGTCCACACGCCGTTGCCGGCGGACGACACTGTGCCCGTTCCCGTGGCGATCACAGGGCCGGTGAACACGCCCGCGTAGGCGGTCATGCCTTCCTGCACGGCGGCGGGGTCGTTCGGGTCGCGGCGGATGCTGGGCACGACGTTGAGATCGCGGCGCCGAAACAGCGTGGCGTCGCCCGGCTCCGGGGACGTGCTCATCGGGGTATACGAGAGTGTGGAAGAGCCTCCTCCACTGCCAGGCGTGTAGTCCACCGTGAAGCTGCGGACCTGCGACGTGTAGATGCCGGTGGAGGAGCCGGTGTAAGGTCCTTGGAAGTTCTGGCCGAAGACCAGGTGCACCTGGTCATTCGCCGTTCTCAAGGTCTCCCCGCCCGAGACGGCGAAGAAATCGTTCGCACCGGAAATCTGGGTGACGGCGCTCGCGGGCAGACTTGTCGACACGGCCGCTGTGCCGCTTTTGACCCAGCCGACCAGCTCCGGCAGGTGGATTGCGGTGAGTGAGTTGTGGGTCACGAACGAGCCACTGGAAACGATGGTCGTGGAACCGGTGATGGAGCTGTAAGACGCGGAGGTTAGGATCGCCCCGTAGCCGCCAGCGACGAAGAAGCCTTCGCCTCGCTGGAACGACTGGGTGTTGGTGGCGGAAAGCCTGCTGAGTTGATCGAGCGAGAGGCTCGTGCCGTCGGCGAGCGATCGGCGCCACGTCTGCTGTGTGACCGGATTGACGACGTACACGTCAACGTTCTGCCGGTTGGGAGGAAAATTCGCCTCGCCGCTGTTCGTGAAATCGTGCATTCCGTTGGTGCGGCCTGCGACCATCACCCATTCGTTGTCGTAGACGGCCGAGGCGAAGGATTGCAGCCCGGGGAGAGGGTTGGCCGGGTCGGACCACGTGTGGCTCTGCAGCGTGATCTGGTATCCGCGGCTGCCTGCGGACCAGTTCGTGACCGGGGAAAAGCCAGCCGCCCCGGTGCCCGTGACCGTCTGATCTTGGGCACGGGCCGAGGTGACGAGCGGCAGCAGCAGGCACGCGAGCAGACGGGCGAACGAAACCATGGACCTGTTCATCAGCGATTCTCGGTGTGTGTGTGTGTGTTTCAGGCGACAGCCCTCAACGGGTTTCATCAAACGCAAATGCAAACCCCGTGCCAATCCTCCAAAAAGGACGAAACGGGCATGGAGTGCACAAAACAGGCAGACACGCGTCAAAACAGCGGAATGATTTCCCTAAAACCGCGAATTGATTTCCCAGATGGTGCGAAACCGTTTCGCCATAACTGCGAAACGGCTCACCAAAATGCGTGCTACCCCACGCCCTCGCCCGTCCCCGCCACGCCCCTACGGGCAGCCCTCCGCGACTCGCTCGGCCTCATCGGCCCGCAGCGGCGTCCATACCGCCACCGTCAGCCATAGCCTCGCGCCCTCGCGTTGCTCCTCAATCACAACGGCCCCCGGCACTTCCTCCAGGTGCTCGGCCATGGCGGCGGCTCGCTTCCGCTGCGACTTCGGGCCGCTGGGCCATCGCACTGCAAACGTGAACCGTGTCACCCGTTGGTGAGCGCAGGCGCGGATGGAACCTCGGCTCGCTCGGGAACCATCGCATCCGCCCTCATCGCCCGCAGTAGTTCCTTGTCGATCCGGCGAGAGGTATCCGCGGCGATGAGCGTCATCATCAACTTCGTGAGCGGGTCGCGCACGCCCCGATCCTTCACGAACGCCTCGACCACGGTGGTGGCACCGGCCGTCCCGAGAAACAGCAGCAACGCCACGGGCAGGCCGACGCCGCCACCGAATGCGACGATACCCGCGCCCTGCGTCCCGAGGAGCGCGAGGCCGCCCAGCGTCACGGGCATCGCGACCTTCAACGCCAGAGGCATCCCCGAGCCGCCGTAGTTGAGAACGCTGGTACGGGCCGCATTGGCCAGGATGCCAGCAAGCCGCCGCGTGCTCACGGTTGAGTAGAGCGCGGCAGCCTTCTCGGCCGTCGTACCGTCGCGTTCAAGAATCGTCTCAGCGTTCACGAACCAGCGGACGATCTCCTCGCGATCACGCTCCGATGACACGGCGCGGATGGACGCGATCATCGCGGCAGCGATCTGCTCCCGCACGGCGTCCAGAACCGAGGAATCTTCCCCTGCCGCGGCCTCGCCCTCGACGGCATCGGCCTTCGTCGCGTCGGAGCCGGCAGGCCACAAGTTGCCAGCGACTCCCGACCACCACGCCGATACATCGTCCAGCAAACCGCCGTCATCGTCATCGGCGGCTGCGGGTTCCGCGCTCGCCTCGCCGCCGGCAGGCGATGCGTCGCCGGTATCAGACGGCCTTGCCCAGCGGAGGATATTTCGCGGGTCTGGCGGCCACGGCAGAGCAGACATTCGGAGCCTTCGTTGTGAGTGAACCCTGCCGCTGCTGTCAGACCTCGCCGCCAGCCGCCGGCGACTCGTCCGCTGCAACCACGCCGGTGTCAGCGTCCTCGCCCTTCGCCTTCTTCTGCCGCAGTACCTTGTTGGCAGCACGGTTCACGAGTTTCTTCGCCTCGTCGGCCTTCTCGCCCTCCAACACCTCCCGCTTCAAGACCTCGTGGAACAGGGCATCACGAATCTCTTCCACGGAAATGCGAACGTCGGGCGACAGCCGCTTCAGTTCCCGCCGGATCGTGTGCAGCACCGTGTCGCTCATGATGAGCGCGGCGAGGTTGAACCGGCTCCGCACCCGCAACTGATCGTTATACGTGTCGAGGCCTGACCGCTGCACACCTTCCTTCGACAGTAGAAACAGGTCTTCAACGGAGTCCTCGTCGTTGTGGTCGAGCGAGAGGATGTCCAACTCCAGCACCAGGTCGGCACTGATCGGCTTGGAGAAAGAGACGCTGAACACCTTCCAGATCTGGCCGTTGGTCAGCACGACCCACTCGATGCCCTGGTTGGCTGCGTAGTCCACGGCCTGCTTCATGTGGTTGTCGCGGAGGCCGACGCCGATGGCCTTGACCTCGATGAGCGTCTGCAACTTCCCGTCGATCTTGGTCGCGAGGTCGCAGTAGGTGCCGCGGATCGCGTACTCGCGAGTGATCTCGCTGTATTTGTCGTATCCGAAGACGTCCGCGAGCATGTCGGTGACGATCATCGACGTGTCAGACTCGTTCACGTCGCGAGCCTTCGCCGACTCCAGCACCGGCTTGAACTTCTTCAGACCGCTGCTGATACGATCAGCCACTTTCTTCGGGACTGCCATTCGGGGGCTCCTTGCGGGGGGGACGGGAGTCCTATCAGACGGCTTTCCCCCCGCGATGTCCAGACCCGCGGGACCAAGGTTGTCCCTGGCCTCGGACAGTCCGTCACGCCTTGCTGTCCATCACGCTATGCACGTACTGGTCGTATTCGCCGTTTGTGACCGTCGGCTTTGCGAAAAACAGCGCGAGGTTCACCCCTCGATACTCGCCGACGCCGCCGCCAGTCACCGCGGTAATCCTCGCCGACACGTCGATGCGGGACTCCTGGAGGTCGCAAATCTGCACCGCCCAGTGCTCGGGGATGTGACCGATCTGCTGGCCGTTCTCCCGCAGCACCTTGATCGCGTAATCGCTGAAGCGATTGTTCGGATCTCGTTGGAGGACAACAAGTTCGCCAGGCTTGCAGTACCGAATGATGTCCTGACGTTCGGTGCCATCGTCATTCGGAAACGACACGCCGCTTGCTTTGGTGAAGCCGTGCCAGAGCCGCTCGCGTTTTTCCTTCGCCTCGGCGCGGGCTTGCTCCCGCTCCTCTTTGCGTTGGGCCTTCTCGCGTTCCTTCTCTGCCCGTTTCTTTTCCCGCTCCCGCTCCCGCCGCGCAGCGTCTTCGGCTTTCCTGGCATCCTTGACGCCGCCTCGAAAATGCGTCGGGATTACCCGCTCGACGGCCAGATGGAGTTCCATCAACTCGTCGCGGTCGATTCGCTTGTCAGCGGCAACCCGCTTGATGATGTCGAGCAGGTAGGCAATCGCCGGTATATCACTCGTCGAGTTGTTGGCGACCAGCCAGCGATACAACTCCTTGATCTCGTCGGCATCAAACTTGCCGTCGAGCGAGATTCGCACCGTGATCTCCAACAACTCTTTGCCTGCTTGAGTTGCAAGGTGATCCGTCGTCAACACTACTTGCTTTGGCATGGAACTCCCTCCTGTGCGGAGCCAGGCTACCGATTGCGAGAGCGTTACGCATACCAGTCCGCCCCTGGATGCGGTTCCAGCCGCCGCCTCTTCTCGCTGGCTCGCCACTACCAAAAGAGCCGCTCCGCCTCGCCAGCCCCGCCCAGAAACACCACTGGGCAGAGCACCTTGCGATGCCCTGCCCAGCGTGAGATCACGAGTGCCGTGAGCCCTAGGCGGAAGCCTACGGCACGGGAATCGGCTTTTTCAAATATGGGGAGTTCAACTCGACAGCGCCGTACTTGTTCACCCTCACATCGATCGCCACCCCAGCCGCTGCGGGCGTAGAACCACTTTTCTTATAGAGCGATCTCACGTCGCTGCCACTGATCAATAAGGTTTTCGGCCGATGGGTTCCGTCCATCTGCACAGTCACCATCAGCCTCCCGTTGATGTCGGCGGAGTCGCGTGGCAGGTCCGCTGATGATTGAACCCAAAAGGAACTGTGCGGCGCTGCCGCTATCTGCAGCGGCTCGTCATGCCCATGTTGATCTTCCCACATACACTTTGCCTTGACCGCTTTCGAAGACTGATTGATGACGCGGATGCTGAGCGGTTGCGGCGACATACAGCCGGTGATCACCGTCGCTGCGACGCAGGTACCGATCATCCATTTGTGATCCATCATCGCGACATCCCTCCTCGAGTATTCGCTTGAAAACAGCAAAAGGAACGCGCCGCATTGAAAGCCAGCGTTCGGCCGAATGTCCATCCCAAGATTTACTCGCCCACGAGTTTCGGGGCCTGCTGGGACGAATCAGCGGCGAGAGGTGCCGCTAACCCACGCCGTCACCCGTCCCCGCCGTACCGTCGGGGCAGCCCTCTGCGACTCGCTCGGCCTCATCGGCCTGCCCCAGAAACACCACCAGGCAGAGCACCTTGCGATGCCCTGCCCAGCGTGAGATCACGGGAGCCGCGAAGGGCTCAGGTCAGCCCATGAGAAAACCCTTCAAGGAGAGCGCAAACGGGGAAAGGGATCCCTTTTTCCCGGTTTGACTGTCATTCCCCGAGGGCCGCGGCTGAACGTCGGCCGGTTACTCGCACTGAAAAATACGAACCAATCGACCAGTGGGCAACACAGGATTCGAACCTGTGACCTCTACGGTGTGAACGTAGCGCTCTAACCAACTGAGCTAGTTGCCCGACTCATTCGACATCGGCGAAACGTCCCTGGGATTTTCCGCCGAAGCCCTCATCACCATACCGTCCCTACGATCGCCCGCAAAGGACGGGGGCCACGCCCCGGAAACACGCCGTCAGTCGGCCGGCGGCGGATCGAATCGCGGCGACTCCACCACCCGCGAGCCCGCCGGCTCGTCGTCGAAACGCCGCCCCAGGCGAGTGGTCGGCCGCGACGCCGAGGATTCAGCACTCGCGGCCACCTCGAGTTCCCGCGAGAGCTGCTGCCACTGGCGACGCAGATCGCCCACCGTCTTACCGACGTTGCGGCCCACTTCGGGCAGCCGCTTGCCGTAGAGCATCACGGCAATCGCGCCGATCAACACGATTTCGAGGGGGCCGAGGCCGAACATGCTGGCCGCCTGCGGGGAACTAACGGGCGTCGGGGCGGCCCGCATCACGCGAGGCCGGACCAGTGTCTTCGATGCCCTGCACGCCCCGTTTGAACTCGACGATGCCCTCGCCGAGCGACCTCATCACCTTGGGCAGCCGAGTGCCAAACAGGAGCAGCACCACCGCCGCCACGATCAGTAGTTCCGTGGGACCGAGGCCGAACATGGCGAACAGCGGATTGATCAAGGGGGAGCTCCATGGGGGCGTTGCCGCGTCCGGCGGCTAAACACCCACATCCCAAGTTTAATCTTCCAGCCCCGGCGGTCAAACTGTCGGCGACCTACGGCACCGCCGCCGAAACAGGGGCGAGGGCCATTCGCGGCCCACGCTCGTGTAACGGCTGGTGGCGGTAGTAGACCTCCAGCGTCATCGCCGACAGCGCGGTGGAGTAGACACGTCCGCCATGCCCGCCCCAGACTGGATCGGGATCCCAGCTGCCGTCGAGCGGGCCACCTTCGCGCTGCTGCATCGACACAAGCGTGGCCTGCAGCTGTGCATTCCAGCGATCCCACTGGGGACCGCCCGCATGAAACGAGGCCAGTGTGGCGTAGTACCAGGTATACGCGTTGGCCGTGGCGGCCGTGGGCGGCGATGAGGCAATGAACGCCAGGGCCTCCGCGGTGGCCGGTGCGGCCGGCGAGGCGCCCAGCACGAGCCTGCAGTAGAGAGCCTCCGCCGTCATCGCCACGCTGGATCGCTCGCCCGCACGGTAGGCCGCCAGGCCACCCGCCGCGCCGCTGGCGACGCTCTGCAGAAACGTCCGCGCCCGCGCCTCGGCCGCATCGAACCCGCCGAGGCCGGCGTTTCGCGCCGTCGCCAGCACCATCACCTGCCAGCCGCACTGGCTCGTGTCGCCACGGTCGCCGGCCGCATACCGCCAGCCGCCCGTGCGCGGATGCTGCATGGCGAGCGTGTGGGCGACGGCACGATCCACGGCAGGCCGCAGCGACTCGTCGCCCGTGATCGCCAGGCACTCCGCGACCGCGATCGTCGCCATCCCATGGCAGTAGAGCGCCGCAAAAAACTCGGCGTCGCCGGCAAACGAGCCATCGGCCCGCTGTCTTCCCACGAGAAACCGGATGCCACGGTCCACCGCGGATGCGTGCGGACCGTCGCGATGCGTGTTGCCCGCGCCAAGCATCGCCAACAGGGCCAGGCCAGTGACGCCGTGGTCGGTGCGGCCGCCCACGCCCCGCCGTTCGCGGCCCTCGGCCGTGCGCTCGATGCCCGCGCCATGGCGAGCCGCCTCCCAACGACCGTCGGCCGACTGGGCCGCCACCAGCCACCGCAGCCCTGCCTGCACGGCCCGCTCCGTAGCCTCCGACCCGCCACGGGCCAGCGCCGCCGCCGCCCGGCGCTCGCCCACGCGATCGGCGTAGGCGGCGGGAACCGACCGCGGGGTTGGTGAGACGGCCTGCGCCGAAGATGCCGCAGACGCGGCGGTGGCTGCGTCGGTCGTGGCAGCGGCATCGGGCGCGGTGGCAGCGACGGACGGCGGCGCGTCGAGCAGCGGCACGTGATCGTCGGGCGGGGCGGCGGGGGTCTCCGCCGCAGAAACCAGTGGAATCAGCGGCGGCGGCATGGGCTCGTCGGCTGCGGCTTGTGGCTCCGACGTGGCGACGTCGGCCGCCAGCGGCCCATCGGCTACGTCGCGGTCGCCGGCTGCCCCCTCGATGGCCGCTGCATCGCTCGGCTCCTCGCCCACCGCCATCACGATCGTCATCCGCCCTTCGTCGCGGCTGCCCCACGACGCCGGAGCCCAGCCGCCCACGAAGGCGCACACGATCGCGAGCACGGCATGCAGCCCCACCGAGAGGGCCACGCACTTCTCGAGCGTGCGCGACTGCAGCCACCTGGTCCGCACGACCACGATGAGCCCGGCGGCCGCCGCTACCGCCACGCCCGTCCAGACGATCGCCGCGGTGCTCATCGCCGACACGTCACCTCGTGCGACTCTCGGACCGCGCCTGCACGGCGATCGCCACCCGCGAGACACCCGCGGCCCGGCAAGCCTCGTAGACCTCGGCCATGCGGCCGTGCGGCACCGCCCGCTCGCCGCGAATCGTCACGGTGAGCTCGGGCCGCGTGGCCCGGGCGGACGCGAGCCGCTCGACGAGCGCCGTCGCTTCGACCGGCTCGCCCGCAAACCGCAGCCCACCCGACGATTCCACCTCGATCACCTCCGGCCGGCCTTCGGCCGCGGCGGCCGCGGTGCCGGCCTGGGGAAGGTCGAGGTCAAACCGGCGATCGTCCGTGGAAAACTTCGTGGCACACATGAAGAAGATCGTGAGCACGAGGATCACGTCGATCATCGGCGCCAGGTTTGGCACCGGATCTTCCTCGTCGTCGAGTCGCACCAGCGGCATGGCTCATCCCGCGGCCCGGCGCCGCGACTCCCCAATCGCCTTCGCCTCGGTCAGCGACTCCTGCGAGATCGCGTCGATCACCTGCTGGCAGACCTCGTCGAGCCGGATGGCGAGCCGGTCGATGCGGCCGGTGAAGAACGAGTGGAGGACCATCGCCGGAATCGCCACCAGCAAGCCCATGGCGGTCGTGATCAGCGCCTCGCCGAATCCCTTTGCCAGCAGGTCGGGGCGGCCCATCGCGCCGGCGGAGGCCACGTCGTTGAAGGAGTGGATCAGGCCGAACACCGTGCCGAGCAGGCCGAGCATCGGGCCGATCGTGGCCACGCCGTTGAACACGCGGCGGTAGCGGCGGAGGTGGTTGAGCTCGCGTTCGCAGGCGTCCATCGCCGCCTGCTCGATCTCCACGGCCGGCCGGCCCCAGCGGCGGACGGCCGCGGCAAACACGCGGGCGACGGGGCTGCCGTTTTCCTCGCAGGCGTCGAGGGCAGGCCCGCGGCCGAGTGAGCCCGACTCCACCTGCGAGACAAACCGGGAGACAAAGATCTTCGGGACCACGCGAGAGGTCCGCAGGCTCACGGCTCGCTCAATGCCGAACACCGCCAGGAGAAACGAACAGCCGAGGAGCGGGATCATGAGGATCCCGCCGTCGCGAATCGTGGCGAGGAGGTTGCCGGTGGGGATCAGGCCGTCGCGGGGCGGCTCGGTGGTGTCTGCGGCGGCCGCGGCGGCCGGCTGCGAAGCCACGCGCAGGGGCTCGCGGGCGGGCTCGGACGCGCCGGCCCAGGCCCGCGGCGATTGCGCCGTGGCGGCCGCCGACACGCAGGCGATCACCAAGCACGCGACGATCGCGACGAATGGCCGAACAGCGCGTGGCGAAATCGGCATCATGCCGGTGCGGCCGAAGGGACGAGGCCCGGCCCCACTCCATCGGGGCCTCACCAGCTTTCATCGGCACGTTCGGCAGCGGCCCGCCGATGCTGTGGTCAGCCAGCATCCAGCCGTCACGATCCGCACGACCGGCATGACACGAAGTGCCAGCACGTAGCCGCAGGTTGGTAACCTGTGGTCGCTCTCTCACGTAGCCGCAGGTTGGTAACCTGCGGTCGCTCTCTCACGTAGCCGCAGGTTGGTAACCTGCGGTTCCCCGAACGCCAGTGCAGGTTGCCAACCTGCACCTACGGGGCCGGCGCACATCGCTTGCCTGGAGCGGTCTCCCGATCCACGTAGCCGCAGGTTGGTAACCTGCGGTTCCCCGAACGCCAGTGCAGGTTGCCAACCTGCACCTACGGGGTCACAGGCCGGGGCCGTGGATGGCCCGCCGCCGCGACTAGAAGTTCGCGTCGCAGCCCGTGTCGACGTCGCCCACCATGTGCAGGTGGTCGTGGTCGATGTAGAGCACTTCCTGGCAGTCTTCGTCGACGAGCGTGTGCGGCACCGGCCAGCCAACGCGGGTCACTTCCTGGAAGTAGACCGTGCACTTGTAGTGGGCGTGGTGCAGCTGCACCGGTCCCACGAGCGGCATGTGCCGCGGCGGATCGACGTAGTCGGCGATCTTGCACTTCGAGATGCGGACGTGGTTTCGCTGGATCTCGTAGAGGAACGGCCAGTTGCCCTGCACGGGGCGGGCCTTCTCGAGGGCCCGCATCACCTCGTCGTCGCTCGGCTCGTCGGTCGCCTCGCACGGGCCGCCGGGCTGCAGCGGGCCGAGCACGGGCGACCGCTCATACCGCTCGTAGTTCCAGAACTGGTCTTCCTTCTGCTTTTGAACGCCGACCGGCACGGGGATCGGGATCGCCAGCGGGCCGATGTTCGGGCCCTGAGCGGTGAGCCAGAAGCAGCCGCTCTGCGTCGAACCACCGATGGCCAGAATCAGGGCCGTCAGAAGGAAGCGTGTGCGAGAGGTCATGGGCGGCACTCCTGGCGGCGAGTCGAAGGGACGACGGGTCCTGACGGATGTATCGACTCGGCGGACGGGGAACTTGCGGATTTTTCCGGTTGCGCGGGTTTCGGGGGACCGGGAGGTATCGGCGGAGGCATCCGGAAAACGACATCGCTCCCCCGGGAAGCCCGGGGGAGCGATGGGTTGTTCGTCGTCGTTGGGCCCAACCGACTAGCGGTGGTGGCTGTGCATGTGACGCTCGTCGAAGTCGAGCCACCACCAGCCGTCGTCCCATTCCAGCGAGACCCGCCGCCAGCCGAGCGGCACCTGCGGGTAGGGATAGAACGGGCCGATGTACGGCCACGCCGTGGGCGAATACTGCGTCGGGTACTGCACGGCCGCGTAGTTGGGCGAAGCGGCGTAGCTCGGCCAGGCGTAGTTGGGCACGTTGGGGCCGTCGCCCCGCATCGGGACCGGCGGCATGCCGACACCCGCGCCACCCATCGGCATCGGGCCACCGGGGGCACCCATGCCGCCCTGCGGGCCCATGCCACCAGGCCCGCCCATCCCGCCGGGGCCGCCGGCCATGCCAGCCTGACCGCCCTCGCTGTATCGCATCGATCCCGGCACCATCTGGCCGTCCTGCACGGGGCAGTCGTAGCCGCCCGGGCCGGGGAGCGTCATCGGCTCCTGCATGTTCGTCCGCATCGCCGTGCGAGCACGCGGATCATACTGGCCGGGATTCATCGGGCGGGCCATCGGCGTGCCGATCGGCATCGGCCGCTGGCTCGGGGCAGTGCCGCGGACGAGTTGCACCTGGCTTGTGGAGGTGGCGGCCGAGGAGCCGCCCGCGAAGAGCAGGCCGCTCGCCATCGACGCAAGCGTGCTCTTCTTGGCAGGTGTCGGAGCGGCGTTGGCAGGTGCCGGAGCGGCGGGCTGCTGAACGCCGGCGGTATCCCAGGCCGACGACGGCATCGCGAGCGAACCGGCCTGGGGCTGTGCCTGCCCGGCAGCCGCTCCGTCGATCACGAGTCGGTTCACAACCCGCTCCACGCCAGGCGTGGTTTCGGCAATACCCACGGCCGCCGCGAGCTGCCTGTCGTCCGACACCCGGCCCTCGAGCCAGACGGTGCCGGACTTGCTCTTCACGTTGACGCGGTACCCGGTCAGGGCGCCAGAGTCGCGGAGATTTCCGGCGACGGACGACGCCAGATCCTCGGCACGCCCCGCCGCCGTCAGACACGCCGACGCGAGAGCGGCGAGCAGAAAGGTGGTCTTGGAAATCGACATGGATCGCTCCTTGGCTTCAAATCCGGCGGAGGCCGCGAAGCGCATCGCCGATGGCGGCGACGAGTCGAGCCCTCCCTGCCGGATACTCTTCGGCTGTGGGTCGCACCGAAGGGGAGTTTTTTTCCGGTTCCAGCGGACAGCAGGCGCATGCCGGCAATTCCGGCAACCTGGAGAAGCAGGCGGGTCGATCAGCCGTCGGTGGAGAAGTCAGCCACGGTGATCATGGTCATCACGGCCAGCGTGGCCGCGCAGACGGCCGCGGAATCGGGGCCGAGCTGGATCGCGACGCCACAGAGTCCGCCGATCACGGCCAAGGCCGTCAGACAGAGCAGGTGGCCGCCGCGTTCAAACCGCGTGCCCTCGGCCATCCGCGAAAACCCTGCCGCCGCGACGCAGAGCACTTGCACGGCGCCCATCGCGCACAGCGAAGGGCTGAGGGACACAGCCAAGAGACCAGGGCAGGGCAGGGGCATGGACGCATTCTCCACACGGGGGCCTATGGGTGGCGAACCGTAGCAACGGCCCCACGGCTCAGGAAGCCCAATCGCGTAAGCGATGGGGGCTCACCACAACGGCTACTTGCCCGCGCCGCCGATCAACTCGTCGAGCCGCTTCTCGAGGCCGTTGATCGACACATTGCGGTCGAGCACCGTGCCGTCAGTCCCGACGAGCACCATCGTGGGCAACGCGAGCACGCCAAACTCCTCGGCGAGCCGGCTATCGAGCCCGCCCGGCTCGTGGAGCTGCGGCCACGGCAGCGGCTTCGCCTGGAGAAACTTTGCCAGTTTCGCCTTGTCGCCGTCGAGGGCCACGCCCACCACGGCAAACTTGTTCGGCCCGTACTTCGTCTGTAGTTCGCGGATCTGCGCGAGATCCACCTTGCATGGCTCGCAGTCGGTCGACCAGTAATGCACGAGCACCGGCACACCCTTGAACGATGCCACCGCCACCTGCTTGCCCTCGAGGGTCGGCCCCGCGAGCGTGAGCGGCTTGCCCACGCTCTCGAGCCGGCGGACGGCTCCAGTTGCCTTCCTGGCCTGCGCGGTGTCGGGGAAGTTGGCCGCGATGGCGGCATACCGCTCGACCGCCTCGGCATCGCGTCCCTCAAACTCGTCGCGGAACGCCAGCTGCAGGAGGGCCTCGGCCGACTCCGGAGCCTTGGGGTAGGTCTCGGTGAACGTCTTCAGGTCGTCAAACCAGGTCTTCTGCAGCGTCTCGCCGTCAGCGCCCGGCTGCTCCATGCCCGCCGAATACTTCGCCTGGATCAGCCGAAACGAGATGAAGGCCGATGCCGTCTCGTCGCCCTTCACGGTCTCGGCGATCTGCTCGAGCTTGGCGATGCCGTCGGGAAAGAGCCCCTCCTGCACGTAGGCCGCGAGCGTCTCGACGAGTTGGTTCGTCCAGAAGCCTTTGTCGGAGTCCGCTGCGGCGGCCACGAGCTGCTCGAGCACGCCGATCTGCTCCGCCGCAAGCCCCTTGCGGGCCGCGACGTCGGCCGACGGCATCTTGCCCTCGATCTCGCGGAGCTTGGCGAGGAGCGGCTTGAGATTCTCGGCCACATCGCCAGTGACGCCCGCGGGCCCACCGCGAACGTTCACCCGTGGCGCGAGAAAGCTGAACGACTCGCCGATCCCGCCGGCAAGTTGCGGAGCATCGACCGGCCGCCAGGCCTCGCCGCACTTCACCAGCGAGCCGACAAACACCTGGCCGTTGCCCTGTTTGCTCTCCACGAGGGCCACGACGTTGTCGTACGCCGACACGTCCTTCGTCAGGCCCGACATGCCCGCGGGCAGCGTGCCCGGGGCCTGCGGTGTGAGCATGCTCGTCCAGCGGGCGTCAGCCCCGATGTCTTTCTGCTCGGCAGCCGCCTTGGCGAATGCCGCCGGGGCGGCCGCGATGCGGGTGACGAGTTCGGTGAGCAGTTCGCCTTCGAAACCGGCGGCTTCGAGGTCGGCCTTGCTCGGCAGCAACCGGGCAAACGCGGCGGCATCCCGATCGCGGATCGCATTCACGACCTCGGCGGTGGCCTCTTCGGCCGAGAGCACCTTCCAGGCGTCGATCACGCCGTCGGCATTGGTGTCGGCGCCCCAGCGACTGCCCGCTCCGCCGAGCCAGCGATACTCGTCGGGCTTCGTGTCTTTGTCGGAATCGAGTTCGCGATAGATCTCCATGCCGTCCTTGTAGTAGCTCCAGCGATCGACGACGCGGTTGCCGTCACTGTCGGCGAACGCCCGCAGCACCTCGCCCGAGGGGCCGCGGACGACGAGGGCCATGACGCCCCCTTCCTTCTCCTGATTGATCGTGGCCTGCTTCACCTCGGCCTCGGTGGGCTGCGCAACCTCGATCCCCTTCTGCCGGGGCTTGAGGGCAAGGGCGTCGGCAGCGGACGGGGGCGCCGCGGAAGCCGGGGCGACAGCCGCGACAGCCGCGACGACGGCGAGCAGGGCGGGGAAGGCGAAGACGCGAGGCGCGAGACGGTTGGTCGGCATGACGGAAACTCCTGACGCGGATGACCGAAGACCAGCAAACTATCCGGAACGCGGTTCGGCGCCAGCGCCGTTTTTTCCGGGGCCCCGGCGAATGTGCCGTGGCAGCGTGGCCCCTTTGAAGTCCTCTTTTCCCGTCCTACACTCGGGACCGCTAGCCACGGCCCACCGCCGCGGCCGGCACGCCGCGCGCGTAGCTCAGTTGGTTAGAGCGCTACCCTGATAAGGTAGAGGTCCCAAGTTCGAATCTTGGCGCGCGCAGTCCTTAGTCCGGGGTCCCGCCCCGGAGGTTGGTTATTTTCAGTCCGGGGTCCCAGCCCTGACAGTCGGGGACGTAGCTCAATTGGGAGAGCACCGCCTTTGCAAGGCGGGGGTTGAGGGTTCGATCCCCTCCGTCTCCATTCCTGCCCTGCCGCCCGCCACGTCCAACCGCCAGCATCTGGCTAGGCAGTTTGGCGGGCTTTTCGAATAATCGCCGCCAGCCTTCCCGCCTCCCCTCAACGCCGACGGCTTGCCGCCGCGGCCCCCGACCATGACCTCCGCGCCCAACGTCCAGACTCCCGCCGGCACCCGCCGCGACGACATTCGCAACATCGCGATCATCGCCCACGTTGACCACGGCAAGACCACGCTGGTCGATTGCCTGCTGCAGCAGAGCGGTCAGTACCGCGCCAGCCAACTCTCGGAGCGGATGCTCGACTCCAACGACCTGGAAAAGGAGCGGGGCATCACGATCCTCGCCAAGAACATCGCGGTGGAGTGGAAGGGTACGAAGATCAACATCATGGACACGCCGGGCCACGCCGACTTCGGCGGCGAGGTGGAACGGGTGCTCCGGATGGCCGACGGCGCCCTCGTGCTCGTCGATGCCGCCGAGGGTCCGATGCCGCAGACGCGGTTCGTACTCTCCAAGGCGCTCGAGTGCCGACTGCGGCCCGTGGTGGTGGTCAACAAGATCGATCGTCCCGACGCCCGGCCGCTGGAGGTGCTCGACGAGATCCTCGGCCTGTTCCTCGAACTCGGCGCTGATGACGACCTCGCCGACTTCCCCTTTGTGTATGCCTCGAGCCGCGGCGGCTACGCCTCCCACGACCCGGCGGTCCGCGAGGGCACGATGCAGCCGCTCCTCGACCTCGTGCTGGAGAAGATCCCCGGCCCGCTCGTCGATGAGACGGCACCACTGCGGATGCTCGTAACCACGCTGGGCTGGTCGGATTACGTGGGCCGCATCGCCATCGGCCGAATCGAATCGGGCGCGCTCACCAAGAACTCGCAGGTCGTGCGGTCGACGGCGGCCGGCACCCTCGTGCCCGCGAAACTCGTGGGCGTGCAGGTGTTCGACAAACTCGGCCGCGTGGACGTCGAGGAGGCGACCGCCGGCGACATCGCGGCCGTGAGCGGTATCGAGGATGTGGAGATCGGCGACACGATCTGCGATGCGGCCGACCCCCGCCCGCTGCCCAGGCTCACCGTCGACGAGCCGACGCTTTCGATGGTGTTCAGCATCAACACGTCGCCGCTGGTGGGCCGCTCCGGCAAGTTCCTCACCACGCGGCACCTCCGCGACCGGCTGGAGAAGGAGCTGGAGCGGAACGTGGCACTCCGCGTGGAGCCGATCGCGGGCACGGAGCAGTTTGCCGTGGCGGGCCGCGGCCTGCTGCATCTTTCGGTGCTCATCGAGACGATGCGCCGCGAGGGCTTCGAGATCTCGGTCGGCAAGCCGCGGGTCATCCTCCACAAGGAGAACGGCGTCACGATGGAGCCGTTCGAGACGCTCGTCGTCGAGGTGCCGCACGACAAGCTCGGGCCGGTGATGGAACTCACAGGAGCCCGTCGCGGTCAGCTCAAGCACATGGGCTCGCGGGGCGAGTTCGCCCACACCACCTTCTCGATTCCGGCCCGCGGGCTGATCGGCCTTCGCACCCGCGTGCTCAATGCCACACAGGGCACCGCGATCATGCACCACCGCTTTGAGGCCTGGCGGCCGATGGAGGGAGAGGTAAGCGGCCGTGCCAACGGAGTGCTGGTGTCGATGGTGCCGGGCAAGGCGGTGGCCTTCGGGCTCGACGGCCTGCAGGAGCGGGCCGACCTGTTCATCGCGCCGGGCGACGAGGTCTATGAAGGGATGGTCTGCGGCGAGAACGCCCGCAGCGACGACATGACCGTGAACCCGACGAAGGAAAAGAAGCTCACGAACATGCGGGCGTCGGGCAGCGACCGCAACATTCTCTTGAAGCCGCCGCGGCGGATGTCGCTCGAGGAGGCGCTCGAATACATCGAGGACGACGAGCTCGTGGAGGTCACCCCCGCGGTGATTCGCCTGCGGAAGATCCTGCTCTCCGAGAACGAGCGGAAGAAGGTTTCACGGTCGAAGGCCACCGCCACCTGACATCGTGCAAGCGGCGGCCGTACGCCTTACGGCGTTACGCTTCCTGCAATCGACTTCAGGAAGCCCAATCGCGTGAGCGATGGGGTCGACGCGAGGATCACGTGTGACCCGTATAATTCGGCTCCTCCAAGAGTCTCGCGCGGCCGCCGTACAAGCCCAACGCCGTGAAGCGTGGGGCGAACCACCAACAGACGCCGCTTCCCGCGTGGTTTGCCCGCGGCCTCACGGCCGGTCGGCTTTCACACCTGCCGTACAAGCCCAACGCCGTGAGGCGTGGGGCGAACCACCAACAGACGCCGCTTCCAGCGTGGTTTGCCCGCGGCCTCACGGCCGGTCGGCTTTCACGTGCCGTGCACTCGAGCGCGAGGATCAAGTGCGACCCGTATAAGCCCCTGACCGCGAGCGAAAAGGCCTGGCCTAGCGGCTGCGGCCGCGAACAAGGGTTGGCGAGGGGAGTTCGCCGAAGCGGCGGCGATACTCCGTCGCAAACCGGCCCAGGTGCGCGATGCGTTCGTAGCTCAGGTTGGCAACCGGAGCATGCTGCGCCACAGGTTGGAAACCTGTGCTACAGGGAACGCACACAGGTTGACAACCTGTGCTACGGGGGGCCGCGAGGGGCTGCCCGTGCCCGGGAGCCGGCGTTGCTGGCCAGCGCAGGCAGGATGCCGAAGCGCAGCCGGCATCGAGTGAGCGAAGGGCAGGATGCCCGCAGCGAACGTCCGGCGATGGGCATGGGCAGCCCCGAGCCCGGTGCCAATCGTGAACACCCACAGGTTGACAACCTGTGCTACAGGGAATGCACACAGGTTGGAAACCTGTGCTACAGGGAACGCACACAGGTTGACAACCTGTGCTGCGGGGGGCCGCGAGGGGCTGCCCGTGCCCTGGAGCCGGCGTTGCTGGTCGAGCGGAGCCAGGATGGCGAAGCGAGAGCAGCATCGAGTGAGCGAAGGGCAGGATGCCCGCAGCGAACGTCCGGCGATGGGCATGGGCAGCCCCGAGCCCGGTGCCAACCGTGAACACCCACAGGTTGACCACCTGTGCTACGAGGGAACTCACACAGGTTGACAACCTGTGCTACAGGGAACGCACACAGGTTGGAAACCTGTGCGACGGGGGAACGGTCAGAACTCGTAGGCCACGCCGGGCTTCACGAGTTCCACGTTGGGCAGCCCCAGGGCCGCGAGTTCGCGGGCGATCTCCGCCGCAAACCGGGCCTTGCGGTGCACCACGATCCAACGGACGTCTCGGCCCAGCTTCGCGAGCTCCTTCGCGAAGGTCGCCGGGCAGTGATGGCCCGTGGTGGTTGCGAGGTCGGCGAGGGCGTTGGGAAAGCTCACCTCGAGAAACACCGCGTCGAGCCGCGGCGTGGCGGCGAGGTGCTTCCAGAGCACGTCGGTCGGCCCCGTGTCGGACGGAAAGGCCACCGCAGCCCGACCGTCGTCTACGAGGAAGCCCAACGTGTCGACGCAGTGCGAGACCGGTAGCGGCGTGACCGTGAGCCCCGCCCGCTCCACCGGCTCGAGCACCGTCAGCGGCGTGCTCCGCACGAATCGGTTGGCGCCGGTCGAGAGTTCGAAGAAGTCGGGCCACACGCGACCGTTGAAGATGTCTCGGTGGATGAAGTCAAGGACGTCCGGGAGGCCGAGCAGTTCGATGCAGTCGGGCCCCGGCGAGTAGACGTTCTCCAGGAGGATCGGCAGCGTCGCGACGTGGTCGAGGTGCTCGTGCGTGATGAAGACGTGCCGCACCCGCTCCTGCCTCGCCAGGTCCGACAGCAGTCCCAGCGGCCCGGCGTCGACGGCGACCACGTCGTTCACGAGAAACGACACGAGAAACTGCGCCTCGGTGACCGGGATACTCGACGGCAGCAGTTCGACCTTCATGACGAGCCAATCTCCCAGACCATCAAACAAACCACGACACTAGACCACGAAAAAGTCGCGGATCTTCCGGAAGATATCCTGGATCTCGGGAGTCGCCCGCTCGACGCCCGCAATCGCCTGGGTCCGCTCGGCCAGCCGCAGCCGAAGTGACTCGCCGAGTTCCTCGACCAGTCCAGGATGGGCCGACAGGATCGCCCGAAAAGACTCCTTGCCCACCTCCAGGAGCAGGGTCTCCTCGAGCGCGGTGACCGTCGCCACACGCGAGGCTCCCGTCATCAGCGACATCTCGCCGAAGTAGTCGCCCGGACCGAGCACGGCGAGCTTCACCACGGGTTTGTCGCCCTCGCGGGCCGTCACCTCGACGCTCCCCCGCATGATCACGAACAAGCTGTCGCCATTCGCGCCCTGGCGGATCACCTGTTCGCCGGCCGCGTAGACCCGATCGACGTTTTCCAACGCGAGACGGCGGACGAGGTCCGGGCCGAGTGGTTCCAGCAGGCCAACCCCCTCGAGGCAGTCGATCCGCCGGCCGACCGCGACCTCGGGGTGCTCGACCGGCAACGCCGGCAGTTCGGTGAGCCGGACGGCGTGCGTGGCGACGGGGATCTCGATGCCGTACCGGGCCAGGGCATACCAGATCCGATCGCGGGCCATCCCGTCCACGCGGTCGCGCTTGTCAAACTCGGTCGTGAACAGCCGCACCCAGTGCTCGACGCCCCGCTCCATGAAGGCGTTGGTGACCACCGACGGGGCCGGATGCTCCAGCACCCCGAAGCTCCCCTTGATCGCCTCGAGAATGATCGCCTGCACCCGCTGCGGCGGCACGCCGTAGGGCGTGACCACGTAGAGCGACCGCCGCGACCAGGGATCAGGCTTGGTGAAGTTGCGGATCGAGGCCTGGGCGAGCTGGCCGTTGGGGATGATCACATAGGCTTCGTCGAGCGTGATCACCTTCGTGGCGCGCCAGTTGATCTCCACGACCTTGCCGATGTGGGCGGTGTTTTGGTCGTACTGGATCCAGTCGCCCAGTTCGAAGGGATGCTCGGCGTGGATCGCGAGACCTGAGAACACGTTGCCAAGCGTGTCTTTGAGGGCGAAGCCGAGCGAGGCCGTCACCAGCGCCGAGCCCGTGAACAGGTTGCCCGCGTTGACACCCGATTCGTAGAGGACGGCGACGAATGCGGTGGCGAACAGCACCCAGCGCAAGACATCGAAAAAGATCCGTGGCCACGGCCGCGCGATACGCTCCCAGATCCCCACCGCCACGATCAGCAGTGCCGACTGGAGCAGCGACGCCAGCAGGAAGAAGCGACAGCCGTCGCGGGCCAGCGCCGGGGCCTCGGGCGACTCCGGAAAGAGCTGGCCTACCAGAAAGGGAAGCGGCGACACGACCAACAGCGCGAGGGGCCAGACGGTGAGCGAGCGGCGATGGCGGGGCACCAACGCCACCGCGATCACCCAGGCGATGAGCGCCACGACCGCCTTCCGCTGGAGATCGATGTCAAGCGGCCAGTCGGCAGCGCCTGGCAAGAGGATCTGCAGGAGGGGCATTGGGGGCACCGGTTCGGTCGGACAGGGAGACGCAATCGCTCGGAGGATTGTGCCGGGAGGCGGTCTGGTCGACAAACACCCCGCAAAAGCCGCGTAACCGGCCAGCCGCGATGGACTCCGGGGCCCGGATCGGCTACTCTCCGGGACTTGCCGGTAGGGCGGTGGTCGCTCGGCCGGGGGTCGACAGGTCGGGAGCAGGCATGGTCAAGCTGACGGTTCGCGAGCGTGAGAGCATCCAAGAGGCGGTTCGCCGCTTTCGGAAACTGGTTGAGCGGAGTGGCATCAAGAAGGAGATGCGTCGCCGCGAGTTCTTCGAGAAGCCGAGCGAGACCAAGCGGCGCGCCCGCCTCCGCGCCGAGCGCCGCACCAAACGCAACCGCCTCTTGGGCGTGTAAGGTTTCGGCACAAGTAATAGCGTAGGTTTTTAACCTGCGATTCTTGGGCACAGGTTGGCAACCTGTGCTACTCAGGAACAAGACACGTAGCCGCAGGTTGGTAACCTGCGATTCTTGGGCACAGGTTGGCAACCTGTGCTACTCAGGAACAAGACACGTAGCCGCAGGTTGGTAACCTGCGATTCTTGGGCACAGGTTGGCAACCTGTGCTACGTGGCAACCTGTGCTACTTCCAGTCCAGGGCCACGTCGAGCCACGGGGCATCGTGTGTCGGCCAGCCGGTGCTGACCCGGTCTACGCCCGTCGCCGCGATCGCGGCGACCGTCTCCAGGCGAATGCCCCCCGAGGCTTCGAGCACCACCAAGGGCGCCCGTTCGTTTCGCAGGGCGACGCACCGGGCGAGTTCATCCACGCCCATGTTGTCGAGCAGCACGACGTCGGGGCCCGCGTCGAGCACCGGGCCGAGTTGCTCGAACGCGTCGATCTCCACCTCAACCACCATCGCCCCAGCCCGCGCCGGCGGAAACGTCTTGCTCAGAAACGTGCGGCTCGTCCGCACTGCCTCGGCTGGTGAGACACCCTCGGCTGCCGCGGCGGCAAGGTGGTTGTCCTTGATCAGGATCGCGTCGTAGAGCCCGAGGCGGTGATTCCATCCGCCCCCCATCCGCACGGAGTATTTGTCGAGCAGCCGCCAGCCCGGCACCGTCTTTCGCGTGTCGTAGACACGGCAGCGCGTGCCGGAGACGGCATCGACCAGCTTCCGCGTGGCGGTCGCCACCCCCGACATCCGGCCGAGCAGGTTGAGGATGGTCCGCTCGGCAACCAGCACGCTCCGGGTCGGGCCCGCCAGGGTGGCGACGGTCTGCCCGGCGGCCACCACGGCACCGTCTTCCACCCGCGAACGAAACGCCAGGCCCGGGTCGGCGGTCTCGGCCACCACAGCCGCCGCCGGCAGGCCGGCGATCACTCCCGGCTTCCGGGCCACCACGGCCAGTTCGCTGCGAGCATCGGGGGCCACGAGGCCGATGCTCGTCCAGTCGCACTCGTGAGCCAGGTCTTCGAGGAACCAGTCGGCGGCGAGGCGGGCCACGTGCGCGGCGAGCCGCTCGTCCCAGGAGACCTGGTGAAACTCAGGGGCTGTCAGGGCGGCACGACTCGTGTGGGGGCTGTTCATGGGGCGGAACCGACGGTGAGCGGGCGGATTGTCGCGTATCCTATCAGGGGTCTCCAGCCGTCCAGATTCATCCCGCCGGAAGCCCGATGCCAACCGACATCACCTCCGCAGGCCCGCTGCCCGTCCGCTCGCAACGGGTGCTCGCCGTCGCGATCGCCGCTTCGCTCACGGGCATGGCGGTGTGGTATGTCGCGCAGGGCGGGCTGTCAGGCTGGCTCGTGCCCCACGACACGCCACCTCCCGCCTCAGGACGGTTCACGCTCAACGTCAACGACGCGGGCGTCGACGAACTCGCCGTGCTCCCCGGTCTCGGCCCCGCCACCGCCCAGCGGATCGTCGACCATCGCCGCGAACACGGGTCGTTCATCAGCCTCGAAGGCCTACTCGACGTGCCGGGCATCGGGCCGGCCACCCTCGAGTCCATGCGGCCGCACCTGCGGCCGATCCGCCGCCGCGAGCCGACCCCATGACGCCTGATCAGGCCAGCCTGCAATCCGGCGTCTTCGAACTCGTCGCCCCCTACGAACCGGCCGGCGACCAGCCGGCGGCGATCGACGCGCTCGTCCGTGGGATTTCCGAGGGGCGTAGCTCGCAGGTGCTGATGGGCGTGACGGGCTCGGGCAAGACCTTCACGATGGCCAACGTGATCGCCCGCGTGGGCCGGCCCACGCTCGTGCTCTCGCACAACAAAACCCTCGCCGCCCAGCTCTACGCCGAGTTTCGCGACTTCTTCCCGCACAACGCGGTTCACTATTTCGTCAGCTACTACGACTACTACCAGCCCGAGGCCTACATCCCACAACGCGACATCTACATCGAGAAGGATGCCGCGATCAACAAGGAGATCGACCGGCTCCGGCTCGCGGCGACCAGCGCCCTCGTCAGCCGCCGTGACGTGGTGGTGGTGGCGAGCGTGTCGTGCATCTACGGCCTCGGCTCGCCCGACGACTACCGCGCGATGGTGGTCGGCCTCGCCAGCGGCATGACGCTCTCCCGCGACCAACTCCTCGAGCGGCTCGTGGCTGTCCACTACGAGCGGACCGACGTGGCCCTCGACCGCGGGAAGTTTCGCGTCCGCGGCGACTCCGTCGACATCTGGCCGCCCTACGACGAGCTCGCCTGTCGCGTCGAGTTCTGGGGAGACACGATCGAGTCGATCGCGATCGTGCATCCCACCAGCGGCGAGGTGGCTGCGAAGAAGGACGAGATGTATTTCTACCCGGCCCGGCACTTCGTGATGCCCGGGGACCGAATCAAGGCGGCCGTCTCCTCCATCAAGGCCGAGCTCGACCAGCGGCTCGAGGAACTCAAGAGCCAGGGCAAGCTCCTGGAGGCCCAGCGGCTCAACGCCCGCACGCGGTTCGACATCGAGATGCTCCTGGAGGCGGGCTTCTGCCCGGGCATCGAGAACTACTCGCGGCTGCTCTCGGGCCGCGAGCCCGGCAGCACCCCGGGCACGCTCTTCAACTATTTCCCGGAAGACTTCCTGTTCTTCGTGGACGAGTCGCACGTCACCGTGCCGCAGGTCCGGGGCATGTATGCCGGCGACCGCAGCCGCAAGATGACGCTCGTGGACCACGGCTTCCGGCTCCCCAGCGCGCTCGACAACCGGCCGCTGATGTTCGACGAGTGGGAGAAGCGGCTACACCAGACCGTCTTCGTGTCGGCGACGCCCGCCCCCTGGGAGCTCGGCCGCACCGGCGGCGAGGTGGTGGAGCAGGTGATCCGCCCCACCGGCCTGCTCGATCCCGTGATCGAGATCGTGCCCGCGAAGCAGCAGGTGGTGCACCTCTCGGGCGAGATCGAGAAGGTGGTCGCCGCCGGCCAGCGGGTGCTCGTGACCGCGCTCACCAAGAAGCTCGCCGAGGACCTCTCGACCTACTTCCAGGAGCGGAAGGTCCGCTGCCGCTGGCTGCACAGCGAGCTCGACGCCTTCGAGCGGGTGGAACTTCTTCGGGAGCTCCGCGAGGGGAAGTTCGACGTCCTCGTGGGCGTGAACCTGCTCCGCGAGGGGCTCGATCTGCCGGAAGTGTCCCTCGTGGCGATCCTCGACGCCGACAAGGAGGGCTTCCTGCGGAGCGAGACGTCGCTGATGCAGACGATCGGCCGCTCTGCCCGCAACGTGGACGCTCGCGTGATCCTCTACGCCGACACGGTGACGGAGTCGATGCGGCAGGCCGTGGACGAGACCCGCCGCCGTCGGGCCCTGCAGGAGGCGTACAATCGCGAGCATGGCATCACGCCGGAGACCATCCGCAAGGAGATCCGCGCGGGGATCGAGTCGGAGGCGGCCTCGCGGGCAGTGGCGTTTGAGGCGGTGGGTGCCGGCGACGATTCGCAGCGGCGGGCCGCAGAGGTGGTTGAGCAACTCGAGGCCGACATGATGCAGGCCGCGGCGGAGCTCGACTTCGAGCGGGCCGCGCGGATCCGCGACGAGATCGCGGCCCTGCGCGACGGGAGACCTCGGGGAGCGAGGTCCACCGGGCCGCGCGGCCGCAAGGGCAGGGGAGCGGGCGGCGGCCGGATCCCCAAGCCGAGGTCGATCTGACACCACGCCCGGACATGCCCGATGCCGAACTCTCAACGCCTGCCACCATCGACCGCCGCGCCCCCGCCGGAGACTCTGGCGACAAAAGCCGTGCTCCACGATCCCGCCGCGCTCGCCCTCAAGCAGTCGGAACGCGACCTGCAGCGTGAGCGCGGCATGCTCCGCCGGCTGATCGACATCCAGGAGAAGGAGCGGCAACTCGTTTCCTACGAAATCCATGACGGTTTGGCGCAGTACGTCGCCGGCGCCATCATGCACCTCGAGGCCCACCTGCACGACCTCGAGGGTCGCGAGCCGAGGGACTTGATGGAGGGCTTGCGGCTGCTCCGGGCAGCCGCCGAAGAGTCGCGGCGGCTGATCGGCGGCCTGCGGCCTCCGGCCCTCGATGAACTCGGGATCGTCGCGGCGATCGAGTCGCTCGTCGCCGATGCCCGGATCGAGATCCCGCAGGTCATGTTCACGCATGGCCTGCCCGACGGTCGGCTGCCGGCACCCTTGGAGACCGCGATCTTTCGGGTGGTGCAGGAATCCCTGAACAACGCCCGACGACACGCCAAGGCGCGATCGACGAGCGTCACCATCGAACAGGCCCCCGGCGGCGTGCATGTGTGCATCCGCGACGACGGCCGGGGGTTCGACCTCGCACAGGTGCCAGACGACCGCTTCGGGCTCGAGGGCATCCGGCAACGCTGTCGCCTCGCGGGCGTGGAGCCGCGAATCGAGTCCGCACCAGGCAAGGGCACGGTCATCGACGTCGTGCTACCGCTCGAGGGGCTCGGGGCCTGAGGGCCGGCGTCAGGCCGCGGCCTTCCGGAGCCCCTCGATCGACCGGCCCAGCCGGCGGCGGCTTCCGGTGGCACCGGCCGTCGCGAGCGTGGCCGTGGCGGCTGCCGAAGGGGCCTCGAGCACGGTGGGCTGCCTGGTCTCCGCGAGCCGATCTCGCAGCGTCTGGGCGAGCGTGGCACCGAGATCCTCGTCGCGGCTTCTCGTGCCGACGTCGTCGATGGCATCGGCCAGTCCGAGCACCACTGCCTGCCGCACACCTTCGCGAACCCACTGGAAGAAACTCATCGCTACAGCCTCCCTGAAACACCGCCTCATGGCCGGGTGACGGCACCGCACGGTGCGGCCACAGAGGTCGTATCGACCGGTCAGCCCCTGGGCTGCACGCGACCGGCCCGACGGGCGGGAACCGGACTCTGGGAAGGCTCTGCGGCTCCCGAAGACTCTGGCACCCTCGTGATGCAGATCAGGCAGATGTCGTCGCTCTGGGGCTCTCCGGCGGTGTGCCGGGCGACATCGGCGAGGATCCGCCGGCCCGCGTCGGCCGCCCCGGCACCGCCGGCCTGCAGCGTCGCCTCGAGCCGGTCGAATCCGTAACACTCCTGATCGCGGTCGAGCGCCTCGCTGATCCCGTCGGTGAACAGCACGAGCGTGGCTCCCGGCGGGAGCGGCACCTCGCACGTTTGAAAGCAGGCTCCCGGGTCGGCCATGCCCAGCGGCAGCCCACCGAGACCATCGGCGACCATGCTGACGCCGCCCGACGGACCCCGCAGGAATCCGGGAAGGTGGCCGGCGTTGCAGACCGTCGCCACGTGCCGACGTGGATCGAGCACGACCACGACCAGCGTGGCGAAGCGGTCGTCCCAGCCGCCGCGGAGGAAGCTCTCGTGGATCCGCGCCACCGCCGCACCGAGGTCGGGCTCGCTGGCGAGGCAGTAGCGGACGTCGGCGGAGAGCGCCGCCATCAGCAGCGCCGCCGACACCCCCTTGCCGGAGACGTCGGCCAGGACGATCGCCAGCCGGTCGTCGGCGAGTGGCACATAGCCGAAG
>Ga0194055_10000452_pt1 | contig 32837 bp, 24 predicted proteins | sample SepL449m_MetaG_FD_155482 | JGI IMG/M metagenome (GOLD analysis project Ga0194055, IMG submission 155482) | Anoxic zone freshwater microbial communities from boreal shield lake in IISD Experimental Lakes Area, Ontario, Canada - Sep2016-L442-9m | ecosystem: Environmental > Aquatic > Freshwater >... | reverse complement strand
GGCCATTCGCGGCTTCACTTCAGCGCGTCGCATTCCGGTGCTCGGCATTACCGGAACCGGTGGTTCGGGAAAGTCGTCGCTCACCGATGAACTCGTGCGGCGGTTTCGGCGCGATTCGCAAGACAAGTTGCGCATCGCTGTCCTGGCCATCGATCCCACGCGGCTTCGCGGGGGAGGGGCATTGCTCGGCGACCGCATCCGCATGAACTCACTCGATCCCGATGTCGTGTTCTTCCGTTCTCTGGCGACCCGCGCTTCGGGCGGCCAACTGCCTCCGGGCCTTGACGACATGACGGCGGCATGTGCGGCAGCTGGATTCGATCTGGTCATCATTGAAACCCCGGGTATCGGCCAGGGCGACACGGGCATCGTTTCGCACGTTGACGTCGGCCTGTATGTGATGACGCCTGAGTTTGGCGCCGCGTCACAACTCGAGAAGATCGACATGCTCGACTTTGCCGATGCGGTGGCCATCAACAAGTTTGAGCGGCGCGGCGCTGAAGACGCGCTGCGCGATGTGTCGCGCCAACTCGTGCGTAATCGGCAGGCGTTCGGTACGCCGTGGGATGCCATGCCGGTGTACGGAACTAGTGCGGCACGGTTTGACGACGATGGTGTGACTGCTCTCTACCAGTACCTGCGGGACCTGCTTTCCGAGAAGGGCCTGGTGCCCTTCGACCCCGTCCTTCCTGTGGTCGAAGGTCGCACGTCATCGCAACTCACCGCCGTGATTCCGCGCGGCCGCGAGCGCTACCTCGCTGATGTCGCCGCCGCGGTGCGCGACTATCACACAGAGACGGCAATTCAGGTGCCGGTAGCACGCACGCGTCAGCAACTTGTAGCCACGCGTTCGCTACTTGTTGAGGCAGGTCAGAGCGATGCGGCCGCGGCCGTTGAAACATTGGCGATCGAGTGTGAGGCACAACTGTCGGACAACTCGGTTGAACTGCTGCGTGAGTGGCCCGAGATTCGCGCCACCTACTCGGGTGACGAGTTGGTCTACACCGTGCGTGATAAGGAAATTCGCACGGCGCTCGCTCGTACGACCCTCTCGGGATCGCGCGTCTCGCGTGTGGCTCTCCCACGCGAAGGCGATGACGGTGAACTGCTGCGCTTCTTGAGGGAAGAGGGAGTTCCCGGACGCTTCCCGTTCACCGCCGGCGTCTTCCCCTTCAAGCGTGATGCCGAAACTCCGGCCCGCATGTTCGCCGGCGAAGGCGACGCGGCGCGCACGAACCGTCGCTTCCACCTGCTCTCGGAAGGTCAACCGGCGACGCGGCTATCGACTGCATTCGACTCAGTGACGCTCTACGGCCGCGACCCGGCCGCTCGCCCAGACGTCTATGGCAAGGTCGGAACATCGGGTGTCTCGATCGCAACTCTCGACGACATGCGCGACCTCTACGCAGGATTCGACCTGTGCTCGCCGAACACATCGGTCTCGATGACGATCAATGGCCCCGCCCCAACGATTCTGGCGATGTTCATGAATGCCGTCATCGATCGCGAAGTGGAACAATTTGTCATTGACAATGGCCGCGAGGCAGATGACGTTGAGCGTCAACAGATTGCGGGCCGTGCTGTCGCCACCGTTCGCGGCACGGTGCAAGCCGACATTCTCAAGGAGGATCAGGGTCAGAACACCTGCATCTTCTCGACTGAGTTCTCTCTGCGTGCGATGGCCGATATCCAGCAGTGGTTCATTGACCACCACGTGCGCAACTTCTATTCGGTGTCGATCAGCGGCTATCACATCGCCGAAGCTGGGGCGAACCCCATCAGTCAGTTGGCATTCACCCTGTCTAACGGATTCACGTACATTGAGGCGTATCTCGCGCGCGGAATGAGCATTGATGATTTCGCGCCGAACATGTCGTTCTTCTTCTCCAACGGCATGGACGCCGAATACACGGTGATCGGTCGAGTGGCGCGTCGCATCTGGGCGATTGCCTTGCGTGATCGCTACGGAGCTGATGAGCGTGCGCAGAAGTTGAAGTACCACATTCAAACGTCTGGCCGTTCTCTGCACGCGCAGGAGATGGACTTCAACGACATTCGCACGACGTTGCAGGCATTGTGCGCGCTCTATGACAACGCCAACTCACTGCACACCAACGCGTATGACGAGGCCGTCACTACTCCCTCTGCGCAATCGGTGCGACGCGCGTTGGCGATTCAGATGATCATCGATCAGGAGTGGGGACTCTCGATGAACGAGAACCCCCTCCAGGGCTCGTACATTGTTGACGAACTCACCGACCTCGTTGAAGAAGCCGTACTCGCGGAGTTTGAGCGCATCGCTGATCGTGGTGGTGTGCTCGGCGCCATGGAGACCGGCTACCAGCGTGGTCGCATTCAGGACGAGTCGATGCTCTATGAACACCGCAAGCATGATGGCAGCCTGCCGATCGTGGGGGTCAACACTTTCCTCGCCGAGACCGTCAACGACAGCGTCGGTCAGTCGCTGGAATTGGCTCGTGGCACTGAGGAAGAGAAGCAGTCACAACTGAGCCGGCTGGCGGCGTTCCACGAGCGCAACCGCTCTGAGGCTCCGGCTGCGTTGGCGGCTCTTCAGCACGCGGCCACCAGCGGTGGCAACGTCTTCGACGAGTTGATGAAGGCCGTGCGCGTCTGCTCGCTCGGTCAGATCACCGATGCGTTCTTCGAGGTGGGTGGACAGTTCCGCCGCTCGATGTAGTTAGCCAGACACAAGTGAGATCGGTGCGGCAGTCACCGGATCTTGAATGGTCCTGCGAATCTCAAGGGCGTACGAGGCCAGTTGAAGAGAGAACTGAGTCTCCGGGTTCGTCAGGTCGTGCTTGGATATGAGTTTGATGCGCTCAAGGCGATACTTCACGGTACTGCGATGCACGAAGAGGTCGCTGGCGGTCGCGGCAAGTGAGCCGCCCGAGCGAAGGTAACTCGTCAACGTTGCAACCAATTCGGTTGAACGCACCGAGTCATACTCAAGAAGCGACCCAAGCCAGTGCTCGATGAAACCGTCGAGGTCCGTGGTGTCTGCGTTCAGAGCGAGAAGTCGATACACGCCAAGGTCGTCGAAGCAGATAACGCGGCGGGCGTCAGACTGCAGAGTGAAACGTAGAGACTGTCGAGCATGACGCAGGCTCATGGGGTAATTAGAAGAATTGCGACAGATGCTGCCGACCCCCGCGCGGTAGCCCTTGCCACTTCGTTCGGCATTGACGGCCAAAACGATTCTCTCCCAGTCGAGGTCGTCATGTGCCAAGCACACAATCCCTGTTCCTCGAGTAACGGCTAGCCCTGGGTCGCCTTGCGAATTCAACTCGCGCTGGATGAGCCTGAGCAGTCGGTCATCAACCTTGGTTACCTTGCCGGGATTGAGGGGCTCGATGACGACGACTCTGCGAGGACGAGACAAGTCAACGCTGAGGGCCTCTGCACGAGCCTCAGCAATGGGCTCTGACAAACCGAGCAGCAACTCTTCGATGAGGTCGCGGCGAAGGCGTAGTTCGGCTTCGGACACGATCGCGGACTTGGCAAGAATCATGGACAACACGGTCGTCGCAAATTCCAGTACTCGGACATGCGTTTCGGTTGCGACGGCATTGGCGTCTGACAACACGAGTAAGACGTAGCCACCAATCGGACCATCTGCGAGCGCGATGATCTCGTCGCCTTCCCGGATCGGCCGCGGTTCCCCGCGCAAGCGCTCAACTAGTCGACTACGTGTCGACGCCGATCGTCGACGGAGGTCAACAGTCCAACCACCCTCGCTGTGCAGCACTTTCCCGGAGTTATCCTCGGCCGCGACCGGACAGTGGGTCAGTTCAGCAACGACGCGCACGACGCTGGCCACATTTCCATGCTGAGCGGCCACCCGGTTGAGTTGCTCCTGCATGCGAAGGAGTGAGCGCAATTCATCGGACACGACCTTCAAGTCGGCGGTGAGCTGCATCTCATGAGCGTGGCGGCGTGCATTATCAATCGCAGCGCCGAGCTGCTGGCCGAAGAGTTGAAGCACGAAGAGATCCTCGTTGGCTTCCTCAGCTGAACCCAACTGGACGAGCATCTGTCCCAGTACATCTGATGGTGTCGTGAGGGGGATTGCGAAGAGGAAATCACCATCTGTGGTGACGACTGGCTCTGCAGGACGCGTCGCTACTTCACCGATGAACGTTGAGGTGCCACGAGGTTCAGCTGGCCACCAGCCGCCACCGACCATGCAGAAGTTTGCCGGCATTGATGTACGTGACAGTTCCGGAACGGCCGATTGCGCGAGTTCGAGAATGCCGTGTTCGTCGAGTGTGGTCATGAGCGACGCGAGCAAAGCGAGCTTGCGCAGGCCCTCACACGCCACGTTGTGGACCTGCCAGGCGTTTTGCATCGACTGTGTAGCGGTAGTGGCGGGTGGCTGTGTCCCACTCCCCAGCCGCGTCACTCGTGCCCCGATCGTGCCGCACTGGCGCCTTCATAGAAGGGGCTATCCCACAGCACACCACCCACGAGGACTTTCGAATGTGTCTTAAACACATCAATGATTCCAGCCGCAGGTAAGGTGGCGCGGCTATAGAAACACGCGAACGTATGGCGACACGACGACGCGAACCCGTCAAGACGGCTCTCGTAGGCGTGCAATTCGGCGAGTGAGTCGCCCGCGAACCGGTCAAGCCAGTCGATGTCGCCGGCGACGCGTGTTGCAGGGTGCGTTGTCCCAAGAGGCGCATCCTGCGCCATGTCGCCAAGCCACGCCGCCATCTCGTCGCTGGCGAATCGACCGTCGCGAAGGTAGGTCTCATCAGTTGGTAGGACGACGAGTGCAGCGGACGAACCCGGTGACCGATTCTCAAGAAGTGATGAGAGGTCATCGGGCTCGTCCGCTGCGACGCAGATACTTTCCTTACCGGCCAGAGAAGCGGCGACTAGGTAAGGAATGAGATGCGCGTTCCGCTCACGTTCATCTGCGTACAACACAGCCACGTGCACTCCTTCACCCAACGATTCGAGGGGTGAGTGGCCACGCCACACGGCGGGTTGATCGGCGACTTGTGAGGGGGACACGCTCTAACCTTACAGCGATCCGGTGATTTCAGACCGGACTATGTTGCTTCCCTCAACGAGGGCGGCCAGCTTCTTACCCGCCACCACCCGTCGCAACGACGCCACTGAACAGTCCGTCGAAACGCACACCCGCTCGGGCGGAACGACCGCAATAGTTTGACGTATCCAGTCGGCGATCTGGTCTGGGGTCTCGGCCGTCAGGTTCTTGACATCAATGACCCCGATGCCGAGATCCTTGTCCGCTGGCCACGAACTGAAGACTTTGGTGTCGGTGAAGCCGTGGCTGGCCATTTCGAGGTGAAGCTGGTCGCAGTCAATGCCGTACGCCCACGGGAAGATCTTGTCGCCCATCGGTCCGCCTTCGGGCATGGCCGCTTGTCCTTCTTCGTGGCCGTAACACATGTGCACCACTCGGTACGCCTCGACTCCTTCCCAACTGCGATTGATGACATCGAGCATCCATTGCGATGGTTCGAGGAGTGCGAACAGGATCGGTAGTGGTTCGGCGTACTGGATCTGATCAACTCCGCGCGCCGCCATGTCCTTGAACTCGGCGTTGTAAGCGGCAGCGATATCCATTGCTGCCGCGGGTAGGTCGCCCCCGTAGTGATTGTCGGTCGAGAGAATTGCCATGGTGACCGGGCCGATACCGACGTTGATCTTCATCGGCAGCGTGGTGGCATCCTGAACAGCCTCAATGACCGGCTTGAATGCCGGCCGTTCCCACTCGATGCGCGACGACATCGTGGGCTTCCAGATGGGCATGTCGTACTGCCCTACTTGAATGCGATCACCATACGGGCGGTAGCCGCGCAAGCGATGCGGCAAGTAGTGGAAGAGCTCAGCGATTTCGTAGTCGGTCTCGTTCTCGTAGTGCTGCCCGCCGTCGGTGACAATATCGAGGCCAATTCGTTCCTGGTCGTGCACCACTGCTGAGACCGCGGCGCGGTAGAGCTCTCGCTCGCGGAACCCCGGGAACTCTGGGGCGTGGAGGCCGGGTTCGAATACCCGACCCTGCATGTAGACGGGTCGCGGGTATGACCCCACGTGAGTCGTGGGGAGCAGCGACTCCTGTCCGCGCAACTTCATGAATTCTCCAGAGGTGTGAGTGCGGTGCCGGATGATCAAGTGGTTCGTAGTCAAACCCTGCGCAGACGACCCAGTCACGTCCCGATCAACCCAATTGGGAACCGAAGTCCCAGCCTTGGGGACAGTGCCGATTCGGGTGAGTGGTCATCGCACGTAGTTTTTCTGCAAGCGAGCACGGCCCAGTTCGACGTAGAAGTCGAGCAAACTCGGGTCGTCAACGACTCCTAGATTGACGGCCTTCTCGCGTGGTTTGCCCTGCAGGAGTGACTTAATCGGCACTTCAAGCCGTTTACCGGTCAAGGTGTGAGGAATAGCAGGCACCTGCAAGATTTCGTCAGGGATGTGACGGCGTGAGCATTCCTGTTGAATCTGATGCGAGATCCGAGCTCGAAGGTCATCGTCAAGCAGTCGGTCTGGAAGCACGACGAACAGTGGCATGTAGTAGGTGCCGTCGGGCATCTCGGCCCCGATGACCAGCGCCTCGCGTACCTCGGGCATGCGCTCGACCGCAGCGTGAATGTCTGCGCTTCCCATTCGGACACCGTGGCGGTTGATGGTGGAGTCTGAACGACCATGCACTGTCACTCCACCACGTTCACTCACCGTGATCCAGTCGCCGTGGCGCCAGACTCCGGGGAAGGTCTCAAAGTACGCCTCGCGGTACATGTCAGCGTGCTCGTCACCCCAGAAGTAGAGCGGCATTGACGGCATGGGAGCAGTCACGACGAGGTCTCCCACCTCGCCAATGAGGGGTAGACCCTCAGGGTCGTAGGCCGAAACCGCGATGCCGAGCAATCGCGACTGAATCTCGCCGGCAATGACAGGTTTGGTCGGATTCGCGCCTACATAGGCGGTACACACGTCGGTGCCGCCACACGGGGCGTCAAGCCAGATGTCTGGTCCAACGTGCTCGTAGATCCAGTACCAGCCGTCGAGTGGCAGTGGGGAACCAGTCGACATGATGCAGCGCAGATCATCAAGTTCATGTTCCCGGGGTTCCACGCCGCTCTTGCCCGAGGCGGTGATGTAGCCGGCGCTTGTCCCGAAATACGTCGCCTCCGTGCGCGCAACGAGTGACCAGAGGGCGTCTGGCGCCGGGTAGGTGGGCGAACCGTCGTAGACGATGGCAGTGGCCCCCAGCATCATCGAACTGACAACGACATTCCATACCATCCAGGCCGTACTCGTGAACCAGAAGAAGCGGTCGCCAGCGCGCACGTCATTGTGTAGTCCAAGCCACTTGAGATGCTCAAGCGTCACTCCCCCGTGGCCGTGCACGATTCCCTTCGGCTGGCCCGTCGTACCGGAGGAGTACAGAATCCAGAGCGGATGGTCGAACGCCACTCTTTCGAAAGTCAGTTCCGCCGTTGCCTCAGGCAGGTCTGTCATGTGGAGGACGGGAGCGGCGAGAGTCGGCGGTGGACCGGGCGTGACGTAGTCGACGTAGACGATCTGTGTCACCGTCGTAAGTTGGCTCACGATGTCGGCTACTTCGGCTCGACGGTCGATAACCCGGCCGCCGTATCGGTAGCCGTCAGCGACGATCAGCACGACGGGCTCAATCTGTTGAAGGCGATCGGTAACCGCCGCAACCCCGTAGTCAGGGGCGCAACATGTCCACACCGCTCCTACACTTGCCGTCGCCAGCAACCCGACCACCGCTGCTGCACTATTGGGTAAGTACCCGGCCACCCGATCGCCAGGTTTGACTCCCCATTCGCGTAGCTGGTGGGCAAGCGCGGCAACAGTCGCGTACAGCTCGGCCCACGTCATGGGTACGGGTTCGGAGCTCTCTGTACAGATCAGCAGTGCTGGGCGTGAGTCGTCGCGCTGCGAGAAGATCCGCTGCGCGTAGTTAAGCCGAGCATCTGGAAACCATCCGAGCCCTGACATCGGCACGGCACTGTTTGTTTCCCACATTGGTAGCACGCGCTCAAGGGAGCCGTCTCCTTGAACATCGAAGAAGACCCAGATTGATCGCCAGAATGGTTCGGGATTGTCGATGGACCACTGGCGCAATGCTTCGTAGCCCTCAAGTGCGCAGGAGAACTCGTCGTTGATCCACGCCCGGAAGGACTCCATCGCAGAGTTGACGATGGAGTCCTCCGTGGGTGACCACAGGACTGCGGGAGCATCGGGATTGGCGAGTCCAGGAGTCACGTGAATTGCACTTCTTCCTAGAGATCGACGAGATTCTGGTGGCCGGCGCGCAGTCGCGACAGCTGAATGAAGTGCTCAGGGTTGATGAAGAGCTCGTTCATCTCGCCCATCTCGTCGATGGTGATGCCCTTCTTGATGAGGAAGTCGAGGTACTGGAAGGCATCCTTGGCACCCATACCAACGTGGTGAGCGCCCAGCAGACGCCGACTGTGGTTGTCGTAGATGCACTTTTGGAAGCCTGAGAGTTCGGGTCGCGTGAACGCATAGAGCATGGTTCCTTCCGACACGGGAAGTGCGATGTCGCCGTTCGGCATACCCTTCGGCGGCATCTGAATCACGGTGATGTCGTCGTATTGCTCGCGTGCTTCGTCCTCGGTGAGACCGACCCAAGTCACCTCGTAGGTGGTGTGAAGGAAATCGGGATACTCGGTGAAGTCGAATTCAAAGGGCTCGCCGGCAATGTTGCGGGCCGCGGTCATTCCGCATTTGCGCGCCTTGAACATTTCCATGGGCGCTCCGATGAGATCGCCGATGGCGTAGATGCCAGGGATGGACGTCTGCATGCGTGCGTTGACTTTGACGAAACCCTTCTCATCAACGTCGATTCCTAAGGCATCAACGAAGGGCTGGGTGTGCGGGCGTTCGCCAGTTCCGAGAAAAACGAAGTCTGTCTCAATGATCGTTTCCGTTCCGTCTGCGAGGCGGACTCTGACGCCAGTCGCGCGCTCCTCGCCGACGACTTCCAGTGGCTCGCAACCTTCGATGATGTCCATGCCGCGCAGGCGCATGTTGTCGACCACGTAGCGGCGGAGATCTTCGTCGATGTGGTGCAGACTCTTCGTGCGCATCAAGGGGCTTCGAGTCAGGATCGTGGTGTGGCAACCGGTGGCCTGATAGAAGGAGCCGTATTCCATGGCCACCTTCGACCCGCCGATGATGACACAACTCGTGGGTTCGTAGTCAAGCCCAGGATCGATCAATGTGGCGTAGTCGTAGACACCTGCCTTGTCTAGGCCTTTGATTTCCGGAGGAACGAACGTGCTGCTTCCAGTGCCGAGCACGATGTTCTTGGTGGTGAATCGTTCCCCATTGACCTCAACCGTGTTCTTGTCGATCACGGTGGCCTCGGCGTTGAGGATGTACTCCATATCGAGTTGCTCTTTGCTCTGCCAATTCATGAAGGCATGCGGATTGTTGCGGCCCCTCTTGAACAGGTCAATGAGGTCGACAATGGAGGCTCGCTCTTCCTCGAACTTGGTGAACCACAGAGTGTCGGAGTTCCAGCGCATGTAGTCCATCTCACGTGCTGCCTCAGAGAAGAGGTGGTGGGGAACGCAGGCCTGATGAGGGCACGAGCCACCTAGGAAAGGCCATTTGTCGACCACGAGTTGGCGCAGGCCTCGTGCTTTGGAGTATGCGGATCCAAAACGACCTCCCGCGCCACCCCCAATGAAGATCACGTCGAACTCGGTGCCTTTGCTTCGATCGATATTCTCTAGTGCTTCGTTAACGTCACCGACCTCAGTTCGGTGGATCAATGTCTCCCATTCGGGCATGGATAACGAGGTGCTGAAGAGGTCCATTACGGGTCCTTCCGTGGTTCCGCTGGCGGGCCGGGCCTTCGGACTTTACGGAGGGAAGGGCAGAGGGCGCTACGACACTGTGGACGGAGCGACAAGGTTTCTTAGTGCAATGGAGACAGGGAGAACGAGTCGCCTCATGTCGACGTGCACAGGCAGGCAGTTTCGCCGCTCGATGTAGTTAGCCAGCGAGTTCAACAAGTGCCGGCTCGGTGCCGACCTTGGTGTCTGCCGCGGCGATTCCAATCGACCCGGAGAGCGTCTGGACTGACTTCACTGTTCCGAGGATTGACAGCGGAAGTGCGGTGCCTGCCTCGCTCCAGGTGAGGAATCGAGTGGAGCGGTCGGCCATCGTGAGCTTGCACGAGGTAAGTCCGCCCGCGGACGTGGTGCAGCCAGCCATTGAAGACGCGGCCGACAGCCAACCCTGCATTTTCGTGATCGTGCTGTAGGCCTCGGTGCTTGAGTACATCGTGATGCCGATGTCGGCTCCGATACCGGAGGGCATCCACCCGTACCAGTAAGTACGTGTGACTCCGGCGCTGAGACCGCGAATGTAGGTCTGAGCCACGAACGCGCGCACCTCGGAGTCGGAGAGAGTCGGCAGGATCGGCTCATCCTTGGGGTTCGTGCGGTAGTTAACCTCGGTGTTCCAGATGTCCTTGGCCGGAGCATTGGCCTCGCGAAGGAGCCGCTGGAACATGCCCATCAACTTCGCGCAGTCAACCGGGTTCGATGCGTAGAGCGGGTAGAAGTGCGCGGCGTAAACATCAACGGGCCAGTTACGTGCGCTGAGACCGGCGAAGTAACTCACCGCGAAAGTGAAGAAGTACTTCACCTTGCGAGTGGCCAGCGACGACGACACGGTGATTGCGTGAGTGCTCGTTGCAGTGTTGACCCGTTTCACCACGTCGTTGGTGATCTTGGTCATTTCTGCAGCGTCACTGGCGCTTCCCTGCCAGAAGTTAACGAGGTTGATTTCGTTTCCGGCTTGGTAGGAATCGATGCGACCCTGGTAACGGTTTGCCACGGCGTAGACAAAATTGGCGTACGCGTTGCTTGAGTTGGGAAGCGATGTGTAACTCTGCTTGAGCGAGGTGGGAGGGTAAGCCGACCCCTTGCCGTACATCTCACCGGCCGCGTCGGTCTTGGTCGCGTAGAACTGCGGTGTTGAACCGAAGGTGTAAAGAATCGACTGGTGGTTGGCTTCAGCCAGCAGGACCAGTTTGTCGAGGCGCTTCCAGTCGTAGTACCCGGGCGACGTTTCGATGTTGCGCCATGAGGTGCCGGAGTCCCAGAGTCGGATGCTTCCAAACTCGGCAGGAACTGAGGTCAGGGTGTCGACATTACGCTGTGCTTGGTTGCTGAGCACGACTCCGAGGGTTTCGGGGCCCACCTTCACGCTTTTCACGGCAACGGGTGCGGTGGGTGCAGCCGAGACGTTGACAATGACCGACGGCGTGGTGACGGCAGCCAGACCAGGTGCTGCCTTGAGCATGACGCGCGCTTCAATGCGGCCACTGTGCGTGGGCGTGTACTTGACGACGCCGGATCCGTTCAGCACGGTCGATGCGACATCGACCCACGCGCTACCACGGTGCACCTGCACGACTGCGGTGCGCGCGGCCTTAAGCGACGCCGTCGGGGTTGCCTTGATGGTGACCGAGAAGGGTTCGGGAACATCCCAGGTGGTCGATGTCGGTGCCAGAACTGTGGCAGAAGCTTTGGTTGCCTGAACCTTGAGCGACACCGGAGCTCCGGTGACGGCCGGCAACTTCTTGAACGCGGGAATGAAGGCTCGGTAGGAGTAGGTGCCAGCGGCGGTCGGCGTGTGGGTCAAGCTGGGCTTGCCCTTGCCTGACCACGTCACCGAACTCACCTTGACCCATGCAGTTCCCTTGCGTACCTGCAGTTGAACGGGGCGCCTGGCAGCGGCCACGCCGGTCAGGGTTGCGGCGAAGGTGACCTTGGCGCCGGTACCGGCAAGGGTGGTAGAGGGCTTGAGAACTGCTTTCGCCGCCGTGGGATGCAGGTGTGCTGAAGCGGGGCGGATGTTCGCCGCGGCCGGGGCTGCGAGGCTGATGGAGACGGCAAAAGCCGCCGCGGCACCGAGGGTGCGCAGCATGACCGAGTGTGATGAATGCTTGATGACGAACTCCCTAATTCCCCTGTTGGACTGAACCTAGGTAGGGTGCGGTTCCACCGTCATCTCGCGTCACTCGTGTGGGTGACACCGTGACACCCACATGAGTGCGCGTATCACTCACCGTCACGCTTCAGGTGCGGAGAGGCGTTTATCTGGATCGGGATTTCATCCGCATGGATGACCGCTGGCGTAGTCTGCCGGCATGGAACCTCGCCCGCCTGTGCCACCGTTCACTGCTGAGACCGCCGCCGCGAAGGTGCGCGGAGCCGAAGATGCGTGGAACTCGCGCGATCCCGAGCGGGTCTCGCTCGTCTACACAGAAGACACCCAGTGGCGCAATCGGGCGGAGTTTCCTACTGGTCGCGAGCAGGTGGTCGAGTTTCTGCGCCGCAAATGGGCTCGCGAACTGGAGTACCGACTCATTAAGGAGTTGTGGGCCTTCTCGGATTCGCGTATCGCGGTTCGGTTTGCCTACGAGTGGCGCGATGACTCGGGATCATGGGTCCGCTCGTACGGAAACGAAAACTGGGAGTTCACCGAGACCGGGCACATGCGTCGACGATTCGCCAGCATCAACGACCTACCGATTGCCGAATCCGAGCGCCTATTCCTCTGGCCTCTGGGACCACGACCGGCCGATCACCCCGGACTTAGTGAGTTGGGGCTGTAATTCGCCGACGCAGCTTGTCAGCCCCTGCGAGCACGACGAGCGCCGCCAATGCCACCGCGGCGCCGACGAGTGTGTACGTCAGTCGAATTCGGTCGGTTTCAATCACCGAGCCGCTGTACCCCTCAAGTAGGACGACTGCGGGCGTAATCCACGTGACGATCTTCCAGTACGGATTCGTACCGCTCAGCAACGACAGCGCAACGCCCATGCACGCAAGGCCGAGAACGAACAGGGCCCACGGTGGATGGATGACGAATCCGATCGCGAAAGCGATAGCGAAGCCAAGAATTGTGCCGAGTGCTCTGTGTAGCGAACGTTGCAGAGTGCGCGCGCCGTAAGGCTGCAGAACCAAAAGAATGGTCATCATCATCCACGCGCCGCCGTGCCCGAGGTCGTAGCGCGCTACCACCCACGCAGCTGCGCCAATAAGAACAGCAACGAGTACTGCGAAAGCGATCGTGCGTCTCTGGGATGCCGGATCGGCAGAGGGAAAGTGGATTCGGCCGCGAAGTTTGCTCGCGAAGAGTGCCGCCCATGCGGCGGCCAGTGCCATCACGATCCCTGCTGTCAGCGCATTGGGCACAGTTGCGGCGTTGGACAGTGGATGTGGTGGATTGGTAGTGACGAAAGCAAGCGCGATAGGAAGGGCAGAGGCTGAGCCCCACCATCCGTACCTTGCCGACAGCCCACATGCTCCGGCCACGCCACCCATGACGCACAGCGACCACAGTGGTGAACCTGCTGAGAGCACGGCGAGAGTTGTAGCAACGCCGAAGGCGGCAATGGTAGGCAGCGTCAATCTGGCGGAGACGCCGAGCAGCATGACGAGCGTCTCCAGAGTGCCCAGTGTCCAGATACCCGCGGAACCGGGCTGACCCAGTGCTGCCAGCACGATGACCGGCAGCATCAAACAGACGAGGAAAAGTCCGATTGATGCTGCCTTGCGCAGCGTTGATGCTGTCACCACTCCGCTATACAAGCACGCAGCGGCGTGCGCCCCTTAGATCACCTGCTGAAATCAGCGATGTAGGGGCTGATGATGGATGAGCCTGACAGGGCGTAGACGCCGATGACTGACTGCTGGTAGACGGAGTTGCCGCTGGTGACCACCGAGCTGGGGTACTTCACTGGCTTCCACGTTGCGGCCTTGAATGCGCCTGAACTGGTGCGGCCCACGTTGGCAAAGAATCCTTCGCCGCGGGTGAGTGCGCCAACGCCGACTCGGTCGCCGGTGAGGTTGAAGCCGCCTGAGCCATCAGGAGTGATTCCATCGAAGTGAGTGATGAGATCGCCTGACGTGCGGTTGCCGTAGTCGTACGAAGTCCACCCCGAGAGGGTGCGGGTTGCTGACGCGTAGTTGACGAGGTAGGCATGCTCAACGGGCTTTGCCGTTCCGACGGGCGGCGAGAAGTAACCGCCGGCAATCGTGTACTGGCCGGGAGAGTTGTACCAAATTCCGTAGGCCGTGATGCTGACGGCGCCCGCCTTGGTGATTTCAAACCATGACGAACCACTGGTGTTCGTCACGAACGCGCGTCCAGCGACGAGGCGCGTGTCGAAGTTACCGACCACGAGGCCACCGCGCGTGCTGTGCGCGATGGTGTTCTTGAGCGAGTCGGTGGTGATCGACTTGTAGGTGCGGGCATTAATCGTTCCGGTCGATGTGCCAAGTGACGGGTGCGCCTTTTGGTAGGCGATCACAGCGGTACTCGTCTGACTTCCGAACACGCCGAGCTTGGACGTGCCGGCCGTGATGGAAGGAATCTTGTAGCCGAGGTGGAGCAGCGCCACCTGCACCGCTCGAACCGGGGCCCCGGACATTCCGAGACTCAGGGTCTTCGTGAATGCCGGAGGCTTCCATGCGTGGGCACCAGTCGTGACGAGCGACGTGGCATCCAAGGTGGCCCAGGTCAGGGTGCCCGTGGGGCCGGTAGGGGCAGTCACGATGACGCCGTGGTCGAGTTTGGCGGTCTGCGAGGTCTTGTAGCTACCGACGACGCGGAGGCCCGTGCTGCCGATGTTGTCGGGTCCGTACAGAGCGGTGCTGGCCGTCGTGTTATTCGGTGTCGAAGGGCGGTTGAGTGCGGTCCAGGTGCCCGAGCCTGAGAGCGGGCCGGTGTAGACGAGGCCTTGCGTGCCCCCGGTCGTGGGCTTGTATACGCCGCTGATGTAGACGAGGTCGGGGTCTGCAGTTCCTGTGGTGCGAATTCCGGTGATGAGCGATGACGATCCGGAGGCCGCGCCCGAGTAGGGGAACGTTGAGTAACTCGGCGTGGGCAGGGGCACCGCCATTGCCGCAGAGGAGCCGATCAAGGTGACGGCTGCGGTACTGGCTACGACTGCGGCGATACGCCTCATGGGGCTGTGTCCTCTAGTTCGGGGTCTCTGAGTGGCTCGACGTCTTCGTGTCAAAGTATTCCGCAAGTTACGGGTTCCCGATAATTGACGACCGCGTGGGCCGAGTGGTTCCGCGTGTCACTCAGATTTTGCGTAGTACTCGCCAATCTCCTCGGGCGTGAAGACGCCGCGGTCAGTCGACACGTCGGTCACCCAGCGGGGCGGAGTTGCGTCGAAGGCTGGATAGATGCCGCGCGCCAATGGGCTGGCCGTGCGCGTGCCCATCAGACTCAGAACCTCGTTGCCGTCGCGCATTTCGATCGTCATGTCATTGATCGTGGGGGTGAGCAGGTCGGGCGCCTGAATGAGTACGTGAAATGGAATGTCGAACGCGGCCGCGGAAATCGCCGTCTGGAGTGTTCCAATCTTGTTGACGACGTGGCCATCCATGGTGACGCGATCGGCGGCCGTGACGACAACGTCGACCATTCCTTGCTGCATTGCCCACGCAGGCATTCCATCGGTGAGGACGGTTGGTTGGTAACCCATTTCGCCGAGGGTATGTGCTGTGAGTCTTGCTCCTTGTAGGTACGGGCGCGTTTCGGTGCACAGGAACTCAACGTCGGTTTCTGATGCGATCAGGGCCTTCACCAGCCCGATGAGGTAGAGGTCGGCCCAGCAATGTGTGAGTAGCCGCGTGCCGTTCGGAATGAGGCTCGCGGCATGCCGTCCGAGAAGTTCGCAGCTGTGTCGATAAAGCTGCTCGGTCTCAGTACAGGTATCGGCGACAACGGTGATCAGTGTCTGAGGGTCGAGGACGTCGACCGCATCGATCGCGAGAAGTACCTGCGTTACTCCATCACGGATGTGATTGTTGGTGCGCCGAGTGTTGATCAGTCGAGCACCAGCCGCGTGCATAGCATCGCGCGCACTCGCGTCGTCGCGGCTGACCTGTGCCACCTGTCGGGCCGCCAGTTGCATTCCAGCGGTGGCTGCGAAGAGTGGTCCCAAACTCTGGGTCACCATTTGCTCAATCGCGACGGCAACATCTTCGACGGTGGGGCACAGCACCCAGCGTTCCTCGAGGGGGAAAACCCTCCTATCGAGAATGCGTACTCCGTCATCGTCGAGCTTTACGGAGTACTCCAAAGTCGGAACGCTAGTCATCCGTCGACTTTAGTGACAGATGATTATCGTTCGGTGGTCGACGCGAAGGGTCGGGCTGCCATTCTCAGAATCAGCCGCTCGAAGTCGTCCCTGGTGGCTTCCCCCGAGCGCCCGTCGACGCCGACATCGAGTTGCATCACTGGGCCCTCTGACCGGGGACGGGAGCAAGGGGCTCCGCCTCATCAGCAGGATGCACCAACCAATCGAGCAAAGTGACCCCGAGCAACCAAGAGCTTCAAAGGTCCGCCTTCGACGCGCTGAAGGCTGTGCCCTACCCCCCATTGATTGATGTTGAAGAACGACACAAAGTCTGCTCGAGAGTGAGGACATGGCGTGGTTCGCCGGTCATTACTTTGAGAATGAGGAAGGCGCCGCTCATCCTTACGCGTCGCCTATGTTGGCCGAGAGTCTTGCGGAGCGACCTCCGGAGCTGGTTGCGACCCGCGCGCAGACTGAACGAGGAAGCGGCGCTAAGCCGGAAAATCTGCCGGGTTTGCTATCTCGATGCCCAATTCCGGGCTTGAGATCACCAACGCGGCAGATTTTCGTGGTTGAAGGTGCCAAGCGGGTCGTGCCCGGTGTTGAGGTTGATGTCCGACCACATGAGTGCGCGGACCTCGCTCTGCCGCGGCCCAACGATTCGGTAGATACGGCACAGCGCATAAACCATGTGCCCTTTCTGCTCTGCGGTTGCGAGCACGGATTGAACTTCGTCACCAGTCAAGGGCTCGGCTACGTGGCGAGTGGGCCGGGGCGCCTTCACCTCATCGGCTAGGTTCACCATGATCACGGCCTCCTGGATCGCGGCCTTGAGCGCCACTCGCAGGACACGAAAAACATTGAGCAGACTGCCCTCCGAAAGGTCTGGTGTTCGCCCCTTGGTGTGGTCGCCCTTGATTGGGCCGGCGTCGAGGAGATCGAGGTGGACATCGCCGAGATGTGTACGAAAACGGCGAACCGAATACTCATGCGCAGTCCGTGTCGAAGGCGCGAGCGGCCCGAATCCGTTGCTGTATGACCCAGATGCTCTGATAAACCAATCCAGCAAAGTGACCCCGAGTAACCACGATCGTCAACGTGGCCCCGGCGCGATTCGAACGCGCGACACACGGTTTAGGAAACCGATGCTCTATCCCCTGAGCTACGGGGCCGGGGGTGACTCAGATTACCCGTTCGAACTTTGCGGTGAAGTGGCGCAGTGTGGCGGGTGCTTCGGCGATGCGGAAGCCCTTCAGTTGCTCACTCGTAGCCGCCACGAGTTCGCACACTTCGACCACGTAATCCATCTGACTCTGGGTGTAGGTGCGACGCGGAATGGCGAGCCGCACGAGGTCGAGCGGTGCCGCGACCTCGGTGCCGTCGGATTGCTGCCCGAACATCACGGTGCCGATCTCGCACGTACGCACACCGCCCATTTCATAGAGTGCGACGGCGAGTGCCTGACCTGGGTAGTGCAGCGGGTCGATGTGTGGAAGGAGCGCACGGGCGTCGATGTAAACCGCGTGTCCTCCAATAGGCGACAGCACCGGGATTCCGATCTGCTTCAACGCCTCGCCCACATACGTCGTTGACCTGATGCGGTAGTTCAAATAGTCGTGGTCAACAACTTCCTTCAGGCCCTGCGCCAGCGCTTCGAGGTCTCGGCCTGCCAGACCCCCATAGGTCGGAAAGCCCTCGGTGAGAATGAGGAGCTCACGACAGGCGGCCGCGAGGTCATCGTCATTCATCGCCAGCCAGCCGCCAATGTTGCCCATTGGATCCTTCTTGGCGCTCATCGTCATTCCATCGGCCAAGCTCGCGATATCGCGCACGATGTCGACGACATCGCGATCGTGTTGTCCCTCTTCGCGCTCACGGATGAACCACGCGTTCTCGGCAAAGCGGCAGGCGTCGAGGAAGAACAACTTTCCAAACTCGTCGCACACCGCTTTCACAGCACGCAGGTTCGCGAGCGATACCGGCTGACCACCGCCACTGTTGTTGGTGATGGTCATAAAGACGACGGGAACATCATCACCTCGTTCGAGAAGCAACGCCCGCAGCGCCTCAACGTTCATGTTGCCCTTGAACGGATGATCTGCTTGGGGATCGCGTCCCTCATCGATGACGAGGTCAACCGCGGTCGCGCCGGTGTACTCAACATTCGCGCGCGTGGTGTCGAAGTGCGTGTTGTTCGGAACGACCTTGCCGGGGCCGCCGAGAACGCTGAAGAGAATGCGTTCTGCTGCACGTCCTTGGTGGGTGGGGATCACATGCTCGAAGGGAAAAAGATTCCGCACCGCATCGCGGAAGATGTAGTACGACGGCGAGCCCGCGTACGACTCGTCGCCATGCTGCAAGGCTGCCCACTGATCGCGGCTCATCGCTCCGGTGCCTGAATCAGTGAGTAAGTCGATCAGTACATCCTGTGCGTCGATCTTGAACAGATTGAAACCGGCGCGATTGAGAGCGGCAAGTCGGTGCTCGGGAGTCGTCATGTGAATCGGCTCAACCGAGTGGATGCGGAAGGGTTCAATGACGGTGCGGAATGTGGGCATGGAGTCAGTCTGGCCACACCGGTGCTGGTGCGTGTGGCAATTGAGCCAGCTCGGGACTTAGTGCCCGGAGAGTAGTTCGGTGATCTTCTCGGAGTCGCGTAGAAGCGAGCCACCGAGAAGCAGGGGAGTGGTGTCATCGACTCCGCGCACGTGATCGACCGCCTCGCGACGAGTGGCTGTGACGATGCGTACCGGGCCGGTGTGTTCGGAAAGCGCCTCGGCAGGACTCGTGCGTGCGGTGTCGCTTTGGATGCTGATGGCACCGGCTGTGGCGAGTAGCACCTCCGAGAGCGATGCCGCCAATTCGGCTGGAATGGCCTGGCCGAGGCCGGCTGAGGCAACGAAATCGCGACACATGCTCACCACCGCGAGAGCGGTGCCTTCGGTGATGCGCACCTGCTCGAGCACCGCTTGCGCATCGTCTCCGGCGATGAGCGGTGACCAGCGGGCTCCGTCAACAGCATCAGTGGCGTCGTGGTGAATCTGGCCGGTGCTCGACAGAATGTCCTCGGCCTCGGCGAGCCATCCGCGGGCAATGTCGATGTTGATGCGTCCTTGGCGCGATTCCAATGTTGCTGCGATGGTCACGAGTAGTTCGGAGGTGCGATCGGCCTCATCGGCGACCTCGGAGAGTGCGCGCCCGTGCGGCGTGCCGGGGCGGGTGAAGAACGACACTGCAAGAGCGACAGCGCAACCGACGATCACTCCAAGAAAGCGAGTCTCGACCGCTTCGGCGTTGAAGTGTGGACCGACAACGAGAATCACCGTCACGCCGACGGCAACGGCACCATCGTGACCGAGTCTGAGCAGATGTGCCGCAATGAAGCAGACGATCACGGTGAGGAAGAGCGATAGGGGTGAGTAGCCCACCACCTGAAGGGCTACCCATGCGAAAGCACCGCCGAATGCGACTCCGACTACCTGACGCAGGCCCTCCTGCATCGAGCCGTGGAAGGTAGGACGCACCGACACGAGCGCAGTAATGGCTGCGACGACCGCAGAAACTGCCGGTGTCAGCGAACCAAGGCCGAAGGCGATCGCTGCGGCGGCAGCAGAGAGCACCGCGACGCGGGCATCAGGATGCCGCACCGCGGCTCTTAGCCGTGGAAATAAAGAAGTCATCACTGAGGCAGCGTGTGGGGAGGGGCGAATCATCCCCGATCCTGACGTGGCATCAGTCACATCCGGTGCGTGAGCGTGAAATTACTCCTCAACCAGCGGAATAAGTGCGCCCTCATCCCAGGACAATCCGACCGATGCGCCTCGCTCAGGCAACGTTCCTTCTCGAATTGACACCAGAAACGCAACCTCGCCCACTCGCACCTGTGCGATGGCGTGATCGCCTTGGAAGAAGACTTCGGAGACGATGCCGCGCACCTGCGTCGAGGCATCGTATTCGGCAGTCAGGCGCACCGATTCAGGGCGAATCGCCACTGCGAGGGCACCCTCGCAGTCGTCTCCGCAAGCAAGTGGTGAAAGCTCGGGTGTTTCCCACTGTGCATTGACGCGCCTGCCGCGCAGGATCGTGCTGGTGCCAATGAAGTCAGCAACGAACAAACTGCGCGGTCGCCGGTAGAGATTAAGTGGAGTATCGAGTTGTCGCACTTCGCCGTGATCCATCACAGCGACTCGATCGGCAAGACTCATCGCTTCGTCTTGGTCGTGCGTCACAACAACGAATGTGATGCCCACTTCATGTTGTAGGCGCTTCAACTCCATCTGCATTTCGGCACGAATCTTACGGTCAAGCGCCGAGAGTGGTTCGTCGAGCAACAGCAATCGAGGGCGCTTCACGATGGCGCGTGCCAGCGCGACTCGCTGCCGCTGTCCACCGCTGAGTTTGTTGGGAAGGGCGCTTCGCTTGTCAGTGAGGCCCACGGTGGCGAGAACATCGCTGACTCGTTGTCGGATTTCGTCCTTCGGCACCTTCTCGCATTCGAGTCCGTAGGCAACGTTGCGCTCGACAGTCATGTGCGGGAACAACGCGTACGACTGGAACATGAGGTTGACCGGGCGACGTTCGGCAGGAATCGACAGCAAGTCTGATCCGTCGAGCATCACGGTGCCTTCGTCGGGCTGCTCGAAGCCGCCGAGCACTCGTAGCAGCGTGGTCTTTCCGCAACCCGAAGGCCCGAGGAGTGCAAAGAACTCGTTCTCGCCAATGTCGAAACTCACTGACTTGAGTGCGCGCACTTCACCGAATGATCGGTCGAGATTGCGGATTTCGAGCAGCGGGGCCGGGGTGACGGTCACGTTGGCTCACCTCCTTTGAGTGTGTCGCTCAGTCGGCTGGTGCGCTGCGCGAGGATCACGGCAATGAATGACACAAGAAGCAAGATGGTGGCGAGAGCATTGATTTGGGGAGTAACGCCGAACCTCACCCGCGAGTAGATGACAACCGGCAACGTCGGATCGGACGGTGATGAGGTGAAGAACGCCACCGTGAATTCGTCAAGGCTCAGCGTGAACGCCAGCAATGCTCCCGCGATGATCGCTGGGCGTAGACCCGGCAGGGTCACTTTGCGGAACGTGCGCGCGGCCGAGGCTCCGAGGTCGCGACTGGCTTCCTCCAAGCTGTTGTCCATGCCGGCGAGTCGAACGCGTACGACTGCCGCTACGAAAGCGATGCCGAACACTGAGTGAGCCAACATCACACTGACAGCTCCGAGCGAGAACGAGATCAGTGTGTAGAACGCCAACAACCCAATGGCGAGCACGATGTCAGGCATGACGGCCGGTGCAATCGATGCCGCGTCGAGCGTGCGCGATGGCAACACGCGTTCGAGTGCGATCGCCAGCAACGTTCCGAGAATCACCGAGATGATCGTGCAGCCGATTGCGACCACGAGAGTCGTTCGAAGCCCCGCCATGATTTCACTGTCACGAAGCAGTTCGGGGTACCACTTCAATGAGAAGCCTGACCAGACGAACGGATTCTTGCTGGCGTTGAAGCTCATGATCACGACGACCACGATCGGCAAATAGAGGAAGACGTAGAGCGCCCAGAGCGGAAGTGTGCGAAAGGCGCCTCTCATCATGCGCTCCACTCACGCGTGCGGCGCGAGGCACGTGCCTGTGCCATCACGATGATTACGAGTAGCGCAAGAACAAGAAGCGAGAGCGCGGAGCCGAACGGCCAATCGCGCGCTTTGAGGAACTGGTCGCGAATCAAGTTTCCGATCATCTGAGAATTGCCACCGCCCAGTAGTTCAGCGATGACGAAATTGCCCAGACTTGGAATGAAGACGAACAATGCGCCCGTGATGATTCCAGGCATCGTGAGTGGAAGGAGCACCGTGCGGAAACGGCGCCAGCCACCGGCGCCGAGATTGCGAGCAGCTTCAAGAATCGACGGATCAAGTCGCTGTAGTGAGGCGTAGATAGGCAGCACCATGAGGGGAATGTAGGCGTAACTCAATCCGAGCACGACGGCGCTTCGCGTGTACAACACATCTATCGGCCCAAGGCCTACGTTCGCCAGAGCGTGGTTGAACAGTCCCTCACGATTGAGCAGCACGATCCAGGCATACGTGCGAATCAGGAAGTTGGTCCAGAAGGGGAGTACGACGGCGATCAAGGCGACGGTTTGCCACTTGGGCGTGAGCCGAGTGATGACAAGGGCCGCCGGAAACCCGAGCAGGAACGCGATGACAGTCGCCGCACCCGCAGTGAGAATGCTGGTGAACAGCACGTCACGGTACAGCGGTTGGGTGAGTCGCGCGATGCTCTCGAACGAGACCGGCAGGCGCACGCCGCCGAATCGTCCGGACGTTAAAAAGGCGTAGGAAATGACCAGAACGAGCGGGATGGCCATGAAGATCAGCAGGTAGGCCAGCGCCGGGATGGTCGTAAGCGCGCGCAGCAGGGGCCCGTCGGAGTGCGAACTCCGACGGGCCCCACGCTGGTCGCTTGAGGTCAACTTGCTTGAACCTCGGTGGCGATCTGTGCGTACGTCTTGGCTGCGTCGCCGACGTCGACGAGACCCTCTTGCTTGGCCAGATCGGCGGGTGTCATCGCGAGGTTGGGGAAATCCTTGCCCAATGTCGCTGCTGCCTTCTCGGCCACCGCCTTGTTGGGGCTCTTGTAGAGGATGTTCTCGGTGAGCCAGGTCTGCTCTGCATCGTCGATCATGAAGTTGATGTAGGCCATTGCGGCTTCCTTGTTCTTGCTTGACTTGAGAACCACCATGGTGTCGGTCCAGAGGTCGGCACCTTCCTTGGGAAGGACGAACTTCACCTTCTTGTTAGTGGCGTAGTTGCACCAGCCATCCCACGCAACAGCCATGTTCGCTTCGCCACTGTCGAGGCGGCTGTAGAAGGTGGTGTCATCGAAGCCCATGATCTGTGGCTTGGTCTTGAGCAACTGAGCCTTGATCTGGTCGAGCTGTGCCGGGTCGGTGGTGTTGACATCGAAACCCAACGATTTGGCCGCGGGAAGGTTCAGCCACGGCTGCGTCGACAGCATGAGTACCTTCTTGGCGTTTTGTGGGCTCGGGCTCAGAATGTCGTTCCACGAGGTGGGAGCGGTACCCACGAGGTCCTCGCGGTAACAGATACCGGTGGTGCCCCACGAGTACGGAACGCTGAACTTATTGCCGGGGTCGAAGGCCAGTTTCTTGGTTTCGGGGTACAACTTCGCCAGGTTGGGAACGAGCGCCGGGTCAATAGGCTCAAGTAGTCCAGCCTCGTTAAGAGCCTGCGCGTACTGACCAGAAACGAACGCGACGTCGATACCGGGGTCGCCACCCGCGGTGAGCTTGCCGATGATTTCTTCGTTGGTGGCGTGCTTAGCAACCGTGATCTTGGCCTTCGTGGTGTCACTGAACTTGTTGGCAGTGTCTGGGTCCATGTAGTTGTCCCAGTTGCTGACCACGATTGACTGCTTACTCAGATCAGCCTTGGCATCAAGGGTGAAACTTGGGCTTGGCGTGGCGGCGGCGGCGCTGCTGGAGCTTCCTGCGGAAGCCCCGCCACCGCACGCGGCGAGTGCCAGAGTGGCAGCCGCGAGTGCTGCGAAGGCCGTCGCCCTCGTGGTGCGTGCAGTTCGTAGTGACATGGGCATTCCTCTTCCTAGTGGGGTGACTCGGGTTGTGAACCGCTGTGATCTAGCTGAACAGTGGGGAGAGCGTCGGAGGCGATTCCGAGTTGTTCGCAGGCGAAGGCCCGCAACAGCTCGCGAACGTGATCGAGGGGCATCCAGGAGTATCCGACGACGCTGCGAAAGCAGAGGCCGTCAACGAGCGCGATGAGCCGCTCAGCGACGTCATTCGGGGCGGCAACGGGACTGAATTGGCCCGCAGCGGTTCCTTCAAGAACCAATTGGGCTACCTCGTTGCGGTAGAGAGTCGCGAGTTCTTCGCAGAGGGGAAGCAGTGCGGGGTCGTGTGACACGGCCGTCCAGAACTCAAGCCACAGCACGTACTCGTCGAACAGGATGCCCGGGTGCGGCAAGCTCACTTCCAGCAGCGTTGCCAGGGCCCAGAGGTGATCGCCATCGCGCCGAAGTTCGGCGAACCGCTCGACGGGCGCGCGTACCGCCCAGCGCAGGGCCTCGATGAGAATCTCGTCTTTGCTGCCGAAGTAGTAGTGCACAACTCCGGTGGAGACTCCTGCCTCCTCGGCCACATCGCGGATTCGAAGCCCAGCCGTCCCGTCACGCACCAGCACGCGGGCCGCTGCGGCGAGCAGATGTTCGCGCTTATCGCTCTCGGGAGACAGCCGTGACGGCCGCCGAAGGGGCGCAGCCACGGGGGCTGGCACCGTTGCGCTCTTGACTCCCATGCTGCCAGACTGTACTAACTGAACGTCCAGTTTGTGAAGCACTTCACATAAATTATCTTCGGAGGGCACATGCGGATTGCGGTTATCGGGGGCGCGGGAGCCATGGGCCAGGTGACGGTCACCGACCTCGTCGAGAGCCCAGGAGTCGATCAGGTGTTGGTGATCGACCCCGATGCTGACCGCGCGGGTGCGCTTGCCGAGGCACTCGCTGGGCGAGGTGCTCGGGTGGTGACGGCCGTTCCCACCGGCCCCCTTGCCGAGCTACTCGACGGCATCGACGCCACCGTGAACGCATCCGGTCATGTGCACAACATCGCCGTGATGGAGGCATGCCTGGAAGTCGGATCGCACTACACCGACCTCGGCGGGCTCTACCACGTCGCGGTTGCCCAGTACGCGTTTCATGAGCAGTTTGAGGCGGCCGGACTCACGGCAACTTTGTCTATGGGGTCCGCTCCAGGACTTACCAACATGTTGGCCGCGAGGGCCGTTGAGTTGGGGTCACTCGACGCCATCGAATCGATCGAACTTGTCGATGCCACGGTGCCAGGCCGTGAGTACCACCCCAGCGAGTCGTACGCGCCTCCGTATGCCGCGGTAACCCTGATCGAGGAATACACAGCGCCCGCACCGCAGTTCATCGACGGTGCCATCGAATTGATGGTTGCAGGGTCGGGTGCGCGCAGCTACGACTTCCCGGGTGGCGCTGTTGAGTGTGTGTACACGATTCATTCCGAGCCCGCGACCCTGCCACGTTCGTACGCTGACCGCGGAATTCAGCGGGTTGAGTGGCGGCTCGGTCTGGCGCCGGCTGATCACGTCAGGTTGCTGTCGTTCGTTGCCTCAGGATTGGCGGCCGATGAGCCGATTGTCGTTAATGGCGTCACCGTTCGTCCGGCTGACGTGCTCGCCGCTGTTCTTGGCCGTCAGGTGCGCAGTGGTGGGGGCACCGCTGATGCTGGCGCGGTTGAATGGTTCCGCGCGATTGTGAGAGGGCAGTCCTCGACAGGACCGACCGAGGTCGTTTGTGATGTCAAGGTCGTCGACCCGCCGTCAGGTGAGTTCTCGGGGGGCGCGTGGGTAACGGGTGTTCCTCCGTCAATCGCAGCTCAAATCATGGCTTCAGGTCAGGCCGCACGCGCCGGTGTGCATGGTCCCGAACTCGCCATGCCGGTCTCACATTTCTTCACCGAACTTGGTCGGCGTGGGATGCTTCCTGTCGACCGCATTACCGCATCATCGTGAACACTGTCCCAAGAAATCACCTGACTCGATCTGCCGGAGGTTGACGTGTCTGACCGCAAACTCACCGTGCTCCTCGCCGCTGAAAGCGCCTATGGCCCGACGAACAACTGCATCGGTATCGGTGCCGAACTCGTGCGCATGGGACATCGCGTGGTGTTCGCGGCAGAGGAGTCGTGGGCAGGCAAGATCGAGCCCCTCGGAATCGAAGAGAACCTCGTGTCGATGGCCCCTCCGCCTGAGGAGGAAGCCGCTGCTGGCCAGGTGTGGATCGATTTCATCCGCGACACCGCGCCGGAGTTCCGCAAACCCACGATCGAACAAATTGCCACCTTCATCGAACCCGTGTGGCGACAACTTCTCGATGCCGCGGTGTACGCCGAACCACAATTCGCGGCGATCGTCGACGCGGTGCAACCTGACGTCATCGTTCAAGACAACGTGTCGGCGTTCCCTGCGTTGCGTTCAGCGGGTCGGCCGTTTGTTCGGTTGGTGTCGTGCCAACCGCTGGAAATGAATGGGCTGATGCTGCCACCGGCGATGTCGGGTCTGCCAGCGGGCGACTCGACGCAGTGGCAGGCGTGGCGTGATGAATACGCACGGGCCTGTCGCGGTGTCTGGAACGACTACAACGCTTTCTCACTCGATTCCGGAGCTCCGGCGCTGACCGATCTCGAGTTCATGTACGAGGGCGACGAAAACATTTACATCTACCCGGCCGTGGCTGACTACATCGACCAACGCCCACTCGATTCCACGTGGCATCGCGTGCAGTCATCGGTGCGAGCAACTGAGCAACCCATCGAAGTTCCGACACACATTCTCGACGGTGAGGGATCGTTGGTGTACCTGTCGCTGGGCTCACTGGGAGGCTCGGATCTTGACCTCATGAAGCGCCTCACGGGATTCCTCGCTGAGAGCCCGCACCGCTTCATTGTGAGCAAAGGTCCTCGCGCCGACGAGTACGAACTTCCCGACAACATGTGGGGGGCGGGCATGGTGCCGCAGACAACCCTGCTCGAGAAGGTTGACCTGGTCATCACCCATGGTGGCAACAACACCACGTGTGAATCGTTCCACTTTGGTAAGCCCATGATTGTGTTGCCCTTGTTCTGGGATCAGTACGACAACGCTCAACGCGTTGATGAATTGGGATTTGGTCGGCGCCTCGACACCTATCGAGTCGAGGGTCCGGAACTGCGTTCAACGCTCGACGGTCTGCTGGCTGACACGCAATTGCGCGTGCGCATGGCTGAGAACGGACGCGCCATTCAGGCAGAGAACGGCGTGCGGCGCGAGGCCGAGATCATCCACCAACTGGGCATGCGGTCCTGATGGATCCGGTTGGTTTTCTCGCTGATCTCGAGCAGATTCCCCAGACTCTTCGCGATCTGTCGAACTCCTTGTGGGAAGGCGATCCGTGGGCATCGGTGCGCGAGCGCTCGCAGGTGCTCATCACCGGAATGGGGTCTTCTGCCTACGCGGCTCGCACCGCGAGTGGGTGGCTTCGCGCGGCTGGCGTCACGGTTGCTGATGAGATCGCCTCGCTCACTCCGGGCTTTCCAGGTGGAAACGACAGCGCGGCCATTCTCGTGTCAGCAACGGGCGGTTCGGTTGAAACTCTTGATCGGCGATCTCGCTTGCATGCCGACACCTTGACGGTCGCCCTGACAAACACGGCCGATTCCGAACTCGCAGCGCAGTGCGACTGCGTGGTGCCGATGCTGGCGGGCCGTGAAGTGGGGGGAGTCGCGTGCCGCACCTATCGGCACACGCTGGCTCTGCTGCTGGGGCTGGGAAGGCCGCTGGGCGAAATGGCTGAGCAGTGTCGCCGCGCAGCCGAACTAAGCAACGACTTGCTGTCTGATCGATCGTGGCTAGACGACGTCGACGAGGTGCTCGCCGACGCGCCAGCTACCTTCTGGGTTGCCCCCGCCAATCGCATTGGTTCAGCGATGCAGTCAGCGCTGATGGTGCGTGAAGGGCCTCGGCGACTGGCTGTTGGCTGCGAAACGGGCGACTGGAGCCACGTTGATGTGTATCTCACGGCATCAACCGACTACCGCTGCGTGTTCTTCACCGGATCGCAGTGGGATGCGCAGGCCGCGGAGTGGCTCGAACGTCGCGGGTCACGCGTGGTGAGTGTGGGTCGTGATCGGCTGGGTGTTTCAGGCGAGTTGCACATCGCCCTCGATGCCGAACCGCTAACGGCGGTGTTGGTCGAGACGCTCATTGGCGAACTGCTTGCTCAGCGATGGTGGGAGCGCCACCCTGTCGTGGTGAACTAGTTCCGTGCTCGAGAGCGTACGACGCGACCTGCTCGCAACCGATCGTGAGTTATTGATGCCCGCACAGCGTCGCGCTCAAGGTCTCGTGCCTGTCTCCGTCGACGAGGTGGCACCGCTTGATCGTAATCGGGCAGTGGCTCTGATACGGCTCGCAGACGATCGCGTCATGGTTGTTCCGATCGCCCGAGACGGTGGAATGTGGCGACGAGCGGTGGCGGGCGACCAGGTCAGCACTGCGGTTCTCTCGGCATCGGCACCGTTCGGGGTCGAGTTGCTGGCGGAAGTTCCGACGTGCGATTCCTCGGTCGAGCGCGTGCTCACGGCGGATATGTCCAACGAGCTGGTCGTCGTTGATGAGGTGCTCGCCGTGAAGTGGCAACTGTTCGCAGAGCAGGGGCACCTTGCGGGACCACGACTGACCTCGCACCTCTTCCGTGTTGGTTTTGATCAGACCCCGGCCCCCATCGCCGTCGTGACGTGGAATGAGCGGCTTATCGCGTCAGCGACACGCTTTCTTCCGGACGCTGTCGACGGTTGGGAATGGATGGTTGACCATGTAGTGGCGTACGCCACGGGCGACGCGGAAGTTCCGACGTGGCCGAGTGACGTCGGCGCGCTTGTCGCACGTTTTCACCGCGCGTGCGCCACACCCAGCGAGGTCATTGCCAATCCCGTTGTCACCTCCGAGAGCCTTGCACCGTGGGTCGATCACTACCGACACCTTCTTACTCGCATCCACACCCTCGACGACGAAATGCAATCGGCGTTGAAGCCGTGGTTGCCGAGATTCACCCATGCAATTGCTCAGTTGTCACAAGCTCACAACGTCGTCGCGATTCCGCTACACGGCGACTTACACGCGGGCCAATTGCTGCGATGGAGTGGTGGCTTGGCGGTCAGTGACTTCGATGGAAACCCCTTGCTGCCGGCCGAATATCGAGCCGACCCAGGCCCAGCGGCATTTGACCTCGCCTGCATTCTTCGATCGGTCGATCATGTCGCGCAGGTGGTAGCGAAGCGCGCCCGTGAACTGAATCGACTAGCGGCTGCCGACATCGCTCTCGACTGGTCGATCGCTGCTCGCCGCGAATTGCGTTCGGAATACGTGCGCGCGGTCGAGCCGCGATTGTGTGCTGCCGAACTCATTGATGTCTTTGAATCGCTGTCGCCGCTACACGAGGCGGTGTACGCGGCGACGTACCTACCACGGTGGCGCTACGTACCGTTGGGTGTGCTGTCACGCGGCTGGTGAAGCGACTGCGTGTGATCGGTAGGCTGCAACGTCTCCGGAGACCGTGCAGTGAGCGTCGCTAACGAAAGGCTTTGTTATGGGCACAACTTCAGGTGCGACCGACCACCACGCGCGAGTGCGCAAACTGACCCCGGCCGATCTCAGCGATGAGCAACAGATTCTGTACGACCGGATCGTGTCTGCGAGTCAGGCTCAGGGACCGCCCCCGTTTCAGTTCGTCGATGAGACGGGTGCTCTTGAGGGGCCATTCAACGGCTACCTTCACCAGCCCGCTCTTGGCGCCGTTCTGCAAGACCTCGGCGACGCGATGCGCGACGGTACCGCGTTATCAAATCGTGCGCGTGAGTTGGCGATCCTCGTGGTGGCCGCTGCGTTGGATGCCGATTTCGCGAGGTACGCGCATGAAGCGATTGGGCGCGCAGTCGGACTCACCGATGTAGAAATGGCCGGGGTGCGTGACCGCAGGTACGAAGTCATCGTCGACCCGTTCGAGCGCGCTGTAGTCGACACGACCGATCAACTGGCATCGCACGGAGACCTGAGCGATGCTGACTGCGCGGCGGTTGTTGAGCAACTCGGCGAAGCGATGATGCTTGAGTTGCTGACGTTGGTCGGCTTCTACTCGCTGCTCATTCTGCAGATGCGTGTGCTTCGAGTCACTGTTCCGACGCAATGATCGCGACGCGGTTCGCTACTGCGTGATCTGCATGACCACAGCCTTGGGTTCGGTGCAGAACTCTCGGCTGAAGTCACCGCCTTCACGTCCGACGCCAGAGTCACCCTGACCGCCGAATGGTGCACGCAAGTCGCGAATGAAGAAGCAGTTCACCCACACCGTTCCCGCATTGAGTCGAGCGGCCATGCGGTGGGCACGCGAGAGGTTCTCGGTGAACACCATGGCGTTGAGGCCATAGCGAGTGTCGTTGGCCAGTGCGAGCACTTCCTCTTCAGTGTCGAAGGGAGTGGCGACGACAATGGGGCCGAAGATTTCCTCTTTCACCACGCGCGCGTTGGGGCCAGCGTCAGTGATGATCGTGGGCTTGACTCCCCAGCCGTCGCCAACGCCACCGGTGAGCATGTGCCCGCCGCCAAATGATTCCTCATTGAGGTAACTCGACACCTTGGTGAAGTGCTCTTCGCTGGCAAGTGCGGGGGAGAACTGAGTTGCAGGATCTTTCGGGTCTCCGACGATCATGGCCTCGGCCGCGGCCTTGTACTTGACCAGGAAGTCTTCGTAGATTCCGCGCTGCACATAAAGCCGGCTGCCCGCCAGACACACCTGACCGGCATTGCGGAAGATTGACTCGACGGCCCAGTGAACGGCGTTGTCGAGGTCGGCGTCATCAAAAACGATATTGGCACCCTTGCCGCCGAGTTCGAGGCTGACAGGCGTGAGGTTGTCGGCTGCCACCTTCGAAATGATCTTGCCGGTACCGCTTTCTCCGGTGAAGGTAATGCGATCAACGTCGGGGTTGGTGGTGAGTGCGGCGCCGGCGGAGTCGGGGCCGTAGCCGTGTACGACGTTGAACACGCCGGGTGGGAAGCCCGCTTCGATCGCCAAGCGAGCGAGAATCGTCACTGAGGTGGGGGTGTCTTCGGCGGGCTTGAGGACAACGGTGTTACCCCACGCCAGTGCAGGCGCGATCTTCCACGTGGCCAGCATCAGCGGGAAGTTCCATGGAGAAATCGCGACGATGACGCCAACTGGGTCATAGCGCGTGTAGGCGTGGTGCCCGGAGTCCATGGGGTACACGTCGGACGTACGCATCCGCGCGTGGTCGGCGAAGAAGCGGAAGTTCCATGCGCTGCGTGCGACATCGTGCTTGGCCTGAGTGATGGGCTTGCCCATGTCACGGGTGTCGGCCATCGCCAGTTCATCGGCGTGCTCGTCCATGAGGTCGGCCAGCCGGTGAATCAGCGCGTGGCGCTTGTCGTACCCCATTCGCGGCCAGGGGCCTTCCTCAAACGCCTTGCGTGCGACCGCGACGGCCCGGTCTGCGTCGGCCTTGCCGCCGAGCGCAATGGTCGCCCAGGGCTCGCGTGTGTAGGGATCGACGTCGGCGAAGGTGGCGCCGTCAAGCGAGCCGATCTCCTCGCCATCGATGATGTGGCCGAAGAAGGGGAGTTCGGTGCCCATGCCAGCTCCTTGATAATCGCCGATAGTCGCGCGTGATGTGGAGCCCAGCATTCCGTATCCGACCGGTCGGCGTCACTGAGTGGTCCGCCCACAGGAACGGTCACCTCATGAGGCAGTCGGAGCCTTGCGGCGAGAGATGAGCACCGCGCCGAGGCTTGCGACCACGACACCGGCGAGGAATGCGAGCAACGTCGTGAGCCACGAACCCCCACCGGAGGACCCTGAGGGCACGACGGGAGCGGCCGGATCGGTGGATCCGCCAGAGGACGTGGGAGCGGGCGAGGGCGAGGCTGTGGCGGAGATCACGGCCCGGGGAGTACCCGTCACCGTCGTGTTGAGCACGCCGAGGCCCAGTTGCCCCGATCCGTTGCTGCCCCAGCAGGAGGCTGCGCCCCCAGATTTCGCGGCGTTGACGCCGCATACGTGGTTGGCGCCCACGGAGATACCGGCGAGGCCAACACCGGCGTACGGGCGGGCTGTGACGACCGCGGTCGGCGGCAGAGGCTTGGGACTGCCGGCCTCACCGTTTCCGACCTGACCGGTCTCGCTGTCGCCCCAGCACACGGCGCTACCCACTCGATCGAGAACACACGTGGTGGCGCCCGCTGAACTCACCGCACGCAGATCGCGGCCAGCGAGAGCAGTGTCCTTGGTGGGATCGGCAGCTTCCTTGGTCGGAACGGCGGTGGGGCTGAAGACGGAGGCGTCCTGGTTCGTTCCGGTATAGCCGTCACCGAGGCGCCCCTTGATCAACTCTCCCCAGCAGTAAGCGATCGCGATGGTGCTTCCTGACGGGGTGGCAGTCGCGCACGAGAACGAACTTCCCGCGCTGATGTGGCTCACTTTGTTGGCCGCTGTGAACAGTGGGTCGAGTTTCGTCGGCAGCAAGTATTGGCCACCTTCGCCGCCGCGGTGGGCGACACCCGAACCGATCTGGCCGTACTTGTTGTTGCCCCAGCAGTAGCCGACGCCGGCTGTGTCAACGGCGCAGGCGTGGTCGGTTCCGACAGCAACCTGCGTCACCGTGCGGTCGCGCAGAACGCCGCGTGTGCTCACGCCGGTAGGTGTGGCGCGCGGGGGACCGGCGGCGCCGATGCCGAGTTGTCCGGCCGAGTTGTCACCCCAGCAGTACGTGATCCCATCCGAGGTGATGGCACAGGACGTGTTGCCACCGGCAGCAAGCGAGTTGACCGTCAGGCCGGCGAGGGTTCCGACAATCTCGACCGGCGTCGCCGAAAAAATGGGTCCACCTTCGGTGGGCTGCACACCGTTCCCGAGCTGTCCGTTTCCTGAAGCTCCCCAACACAGCACCTTGTGGTCGCTGCTCAGTGCGCAGGTGTGGTTATCGCCCGCAGCGATGGCGATGAAGGTTTGGCCAGCAACGGCTCCTTCGACGGGAGTCGGCGTCGGAA
>Ga0194055_10000450_pt1 | contig 32987 bp, 38 predicted proteins | sample SepL449m_MetaG_FD_155482 | JGI IMG/M metagenome (GOLD analysis project Ga0194055, IMG submission 155482) | Anoxic zone freshwater microbial communities from boreal shield lake in IISD Experimental Lakes Area, Ontario, Canada - Sep2016-L442-9m | ecosystem: Environmental > Aquatic > Freshwater >... | reverse complement strand
GTGATTACGTTTGGAAATACACCGACGAATGGATCAATTTCCCGTGGAGCGATAAAGATCCAGTCGCCAAGCGTAAATGGAGCGTCAAAGACGCCTGATTTCAGCCCTTGTAGGTGATGTCAGGGTTTAAGAACTCGTTGTCCACGATGTCACTTGCTGTGATATCGCCAATTTCAAGTCCTTGTTCGCGCAGCACCGGTGTTGCTTTACCAATGAAGTCGTTCACTCGTGCTTCTTCAAGGTCTCCAAATGTTGGAGTGTCTCCGTTGCCGACCAGGTGAAGATCTCGTAACTGAGCGGCACCATTAGCTAGATCGCCATCAGACTGAGTCCACCAGCTATCGAAGGCAACAACTGCAGCTTTGATGATGGCGTTTGCACGCTCCGGCGCAGCGATGTAATCCAATTGAGCCTGTTGCATCATTGGAACGAGCGCTTTCAAACAAGCGCTCAATGGCTCCAACTTGTCTGCTCGAATTGCAAGATTCTGTGCATACGAGTTCCAGCCCAAATCGTGAATCAAGGTGTACGCAACATGGACAGCACCCGTTGAAAGGTTTTCGTATTTGTATGGCTCAGAAGTTGCAAAACCTTGGTGCGCCGCATCTTCAGTTGCAAGGAGCAAGTTGCCCTTGTAGTTGCTGTCAATTTGGTCCTTAGTCAAGATGCCTTGAGCAACGAAGTAACGCGCCCATGCTGGATCACCGTAGACAAATACGGACTTCACCTCTTTGGCAACATCGGCCAAAGTCTGAGCGGTTGGGTGCTTCGCTGCATCCCATAGAACAACCTGCGGATTGATGTTCAGTGCGTTGAACACCGCAATCGTCGGAGCGTCTGCGAATCGGGTAATCGCAACATCGGTACCGACGTAACCAAGAGTGATGGCATCATCTGCATACATGGCAGTTACAACTGGAGTTTGCAGGAATGGACCACCTGCTCGAATCTCAAGTTGTACACCCTGGTCTACGCCTTCATAAGTAAGTGTTCCAGTTGTTGCGCCAGTGTCTTTTGATGACATTGCATCAGCGCCCATCAATTCGTAAATTCCACCGTGTTCTGCTTCAGGAAACCAATCGGTTTGAACAACCACTTTTTCTGGACAAATGCCGGCTAGTGCTCCAGTTTTCGGAGTAGTGGAAGCTTGATCACTTGATCCAGAACCACCACATGAAGTGGAAATGAGGGCCACTGCGGCGAGTGCACACGCAGAGCGAAGGACGGATGACAATTTCATAGGGTCTCCTGTTTGTTGTATGTGAAGGCTTAATGTGCGATTGAATCGTGCCATCTTCCGATGACTATGCGATTCAGCACACCAAAGCCGATAAAGAGCATAAGCCCCAATCCAGTCGCAAACAGTGCTGTGATGAACATTGGTCCTGACAAATTATTCAGGAAGAAAAACGTAATCAACTGCCCAAGCCCCGGGTCGCCTTTTGTGAAGAAGAAGTCACCGACTATCGCGCCGATAACAGCCAATCCTGCAGCCACCCGTAGACCAGTAAAGATGGCAGGTGAAGCGGCAGGTAGTTGCAATTTGCGCAAGACAACTAGGCGAGAGCTGTTTTGAAGGCGAAAAAGATCGTGCAATGACGGGTGAACCGACTGAATACCGAACAGGGTGTTTGACACGATGGGGAATATCGAAATAATGACCGTCACCGCGACGCGTGCCGTGAAATTTGCACCGATGAGCCGAATCATTAATGGCACGATCGCAATAATCGGTGTGACCTGCAGCGCAATAAGGTGCGGCCACAGTGAGCGCTCGATCCACTTTGCTTGCGACATCGCAATTCCGATAGAAATCCCTAAAATTGCCGAAAGCACTAGCCCAGTGATTGCAGTTCGAGTACTAATCAAGAGTGCAGTGAAGATCCGGTGCCGAACTGCTCCATGGAAATCTTCGAAGAGCCTGTGCGGGGGTGGGATGATCATGGGTTTACCTGATGCCGGTGAAAAGTTGTTGTGCAACGAATAAGCAACGGCGTACCACGCAGCAATGAACAGAAGAAACACCGCAATCGGTCCTATTGAATTAAGAATCCGTCGCTTCATCATGGCGTCAGTTCTCGCAATGATTGGGCAATTTCACCTGACACTTGGGCAAATTCTGATGTGTATCGCAAGTTCTGGTCTCGATGTTGTCCAAATGGAATCTGGAACTCGTTAACAATGGTTCCAGGTCGAGGGGACATGACGAGGACGCGGTGAGAAAGGAAAACTGCTTCGGCAATTGAGTGTGTAACGAACAGAGAACCAGCATTTCGAGTACTCAGCATTGACCGGAGTTCAATGTTGAGTCGTTCGCGTGAAAATTCATCCAGCGCAGCAAAGGGTTCATCGAATAGGTAGAGATCAGGTTCGCAGACCAGTGATCGAGCAAGTGCGGTGCGCATCTTCATGCCACCCGATAACTGTCGGGGAAGTTTCTCTGCACTGTCGGCCAGGCCCACCAAGTGGAGTGCAGCCATGGTGCGTTTTTCGATAACCGATGGGTCCACCTTCTGGAGTTCAAGGTTCAGCGAGACATTTTTGCGGACGCTCCGCCATGGCAGGAGCGTTGAATCTTGAAATACAAATTGCACAGTGCCGTTGCGTGAGAGTTGTCCTGACGTTGGCGCAATGAGTCCACTCGCCATGCGCAGCAGAGTTGATTTTCCGCAACCACTCGGGCCAACGATTGAAACGAACTCTCCAGCGGCCACGCTCACGCTGGTATCGGTCAGCGCTTGCGTTCCATCTGGGTATACCAAGCCAGCAGATTCTGACTTAAAGATAAGACTCACCAAATACCGCGCGTGTTCATGACATCTTTGAGCACTTGCGGACGATCCGTCATGATGCCGTCTACGCCAAGATCAAAGAGCATGTTCATTTCGTTTGGGTCATCAATTGTCCAGACATGTACTTTCAGACCCGACTGGTGTGCTTCTTCAACAAACTTTTTATCGGTGATCGTGAGCGGCCCTTGCTTGTGTGGAACCTGGGCCGCAAATGCGCCAGGGAATTTGCGTGCTGGCCCAACCCAACTGCGCACCCGCAGCTTTGCAACTTCTCGTGGCCCGAGCGATGTGCAGAGTGCAGGGCCAAACGTTTCACGAAGGGTGGCTAGGCGCTTGTCGCTAAATGAACCTACGCAGACACGATCAAGAATTCCTGGGCCACGAAGTGCGGCGGTGAGAGGAAGTAAAGCGGAGTCGGCCTTGCAGTCGATATTGACCATTGCATAAGGCCACGCATCAAATATTTCTTGCATGAGCGGAATTGGTTCTTGGCCATTAATTCGGAACTTCTTTACTTCCTCGTAGTTCATTTCGCTGATGACGCCGGGCTGACCACAGGTTCGCAGTAGGTCGTCATCATGGAATGCAAGGAGCACGCCATCTTTTGTCGAATGAACATCAGTTTCGATATAGCGATATCCCAAATCCATTGCACGCTGAAATGCCGGCATGGTATTTTCCGGCGCGTCGCTTGCTCCGCCACGATGGGCAAAGGCAATGGGTGTTGAGGACTGTACGAATGGATGACTCATTGCGAAAATTAAATGCTTCGTCCAGAATTGGCCCAGTATTCATCTTTTAACAGGCGCTTGTATAGCTTTCCGGTTGGATGTCTTGGAAGTTCTTCGCGGAAATCCACTGAGCGGGGGCATTTGAAATCGGCCAATGATTCTTTGCAATAGGCAATGAGACGTTTGCTCAATTCACTACGTTCTGCATCCGAAGTCGGCATTATCGTCGGTTGCACAACTGCTTTCACTTCCTCACCGAATTCCTCATTTGGAACTCCGAATACCGCAACATCGACGACTTCTGGGTGATTGACCAGTACGTTCTCGGCTTCCTGAGGATAGATATTCACTCCGCCAGAAATGATCATGTATGCCTTGCGGTCAGTCAAATACAAAAACTTGTCACTATCGAGATAACCGATATCGCCAAGAGTTGACCAGCCTCGTCCGAGGGAGTCGCGGGACGCCTTTGTTTTTTCAGGATCATTGTGATACTCGAAATTTGCAGTGCTTTCGAAATATACGGTTCCGGTTTCTCCTACCGGTAATTCGGTGCCTTCTTCGTCAAGAATGTGAATAGTTGCATTGAGTGCTACACCAACCGTTCCAGGGTGAGCGAGCCACTGTTCGGTGTTGCAATAAACAAAACCATTTCCCTCACTACCGGCGTAATACTCATGGATAACCGGTCCAAACCAATCGATCATTTGACGCTTGATCTCCACGGGGCAAGGCGCCGCCGCATGGAAAACGCAAGACAATGATGAAACGTCGTATTTAGTGCGAATTTCTGGAGCGAGCTTAAGCATGCGGACGAACATTGTTGGCACAGTCTGAGTGTGGGTCACCTTGTAGCGCTCGATGCAATGGAGGAAATCCTCGGCATCAAAATGGTTCATCACAACAGAAGTTCCTCCTGTGCGATGTACCGACATATTCCAACGCAGGGGAGCAGCGTGATACAGCGGAGCTGGTGAAAGGTAGACGGTTTCGTCGTTGAACGAAAAGAGAAACTGACCGAGTCCTGTGAGAGCGTTGGGTGTGCCAAGTGGGCTGCGCGAAAACTGCAATCGAACACCCTTCGGTCGTCCTGTGGTGCCGCTCGAATAGAGCATGTCAGTGCCATCGATGCGTTCGTGTAACGGATCTGCCGATACATGTTCGAGGGCATGTTCGAAACTGTCGTGACCTTCAACGGTTCCATCAAGCATGAGTCGCAATTGCACGGATGGTGTGGTGTGAAGAATTTCCACGGCCTGATCGGCCTTATATTTTGAGGTGATGTAAGCCTTGGCGCCACAGTCGTTGACAATGTAGGAAAGTTCATCTGAAGTGAGTCGACTTGAGCAGGCGGTATAGACCAGGCCCGCATAGTGACAACCCCAGATGATTTCGAAAAAGCGCGGATGATTTTCAATGCAAATTGCGATATGGTCACCAACTTGCAAGCCGTGGCTGCGCAGCAGATTGCTGATCTTGTTGGCTGATTCGTCGAGTTGGCTGTAAGTCAGAACCGCTCCTGTAGCGGCATCAATAACCGCAGGTTTGTTGGGTTGGAGCGCCGCAAAATGTCCAGGAAACATGGTGGCAACGGTAGTCCGTACTGTGACCGCATGTCGCAAGCAGGGGGTTTGAGCGTTACAGTTCGGGCGTGCATTTTGAGCGTTTCGCTGATCTCTTCAGTGTTCGCGGCTCCGCAGTGCCCCTCGATGAGTCTCTTGCCTTGATCAGTCATTTTGCTGATCAATCAGTAGAACCGCAGTCAGTTATTGATGCACTTGACCAACTAGCAGGGACAGTGTCAGCGACAAACGCTCAAGATTTCATGACTGAATTATTCGGACCATCCGGGTTCACAGGTAATTCCTTTGAGTATGACGACCCTTCAAATTCGTTGTTGAATCTTGTAATCGCCCGGCGCCTTGGAATACCCATCACCCTGTGTGCAATCGCGATCGAGGTTGGGAGACGAGTGGGGATTGACATCGTTGGTGTTGGTATGCCTGGGCATTTCCTGTGTCGCACTGCATCCCCAAAAGACCTTGTATTTTTTGATCCTTTCCATTCGGCAGGTGCTCTCAATGCGGACGATTGTGAAGATCTTTATGAGAAATTGACGCAGTTGGATAATTGGAGTGCCGAATTCCTCGAGCCATCTAGCCCACGTCTGATGGTCATTCGGGTACTGAGCAATCTGAAGTCCATCTATAGAAGGCGATCCGACATCACGAATTTGAGATGGGTGATGCGCCTCAGGTCTGTGATTCCAGAAATTTCTGCCAACGAATCCGCTGAGTTTGCTCAATTGGTCCGTGGCTCCAATTAATGATGACGGGTGCTTTTCAATTAGCGTTTTAACCAATCGTTCATAAGGAGTTAGCGCGCATGGCCACAGAACTATTGAGTGCCGAGGAACAACAAGTTGCTGATCTCACCGATCAGCTCATTGCTCAGCATCCGCCAGCCTCTACTTCGGCTATTGCATTTTTAGGCGCACAGTTTGATTTGGGTTTGGCATGGGTCCACTTTCCAGATGGTCAAGGCGGACTCGGTCTTACACCAAAGTTTCAGAAAATTGTGAACGAAAAAATTGCTCGTGCTGGTGGACCAAATTCCTATGCACGTAATCCGATTGGTTACGGCATGTGTGGACCAACGGTTGTGGAATGGGGTTCAGAAGAGCAGAAGCACAGATATCTTCGACCGCTATTCACTGGCGAAGAAATTTGGTGTCAGTTATTCTCCGAGCCTGGCTCAGGTTCAGACTTCGCTGGTCTTTCCGCTAAGGGCGTGAAAGACGGTGATGAGTGGATCATCAATGGTCAGAAAGTCTGGACAACGCTGGCGCATCTTTCGAAGTGGGGTTTGCTCGTAGTACGTACCGATGCAGAGGCAGTGAAGCACGCTGGACTTACAGCAGTAGTTGTCGACATGCATGCACCCGGAGTTGAAGTACGCCCGTTGCGTCAAATGACAGGCGAAGCAGAATTTAATGAGGTGTATTTCACCGATACGCGTGTGCCCGTTGCAGAAACGCTTGGCAACGTAGGTGACGGCTGGAGGGTGAGTTTGACAACGCTCATGAACGAACGCGTTGCTATTGGTGGTGCTATTCCACAAAAGGGTTCAGGTCCGATTCGAGAGGCAGTCAAATTGTGGGAGAAGTTGCCCGCGGAGCGTAAGGACGCTGCAACAAGAGACAAACTTATGAAGCTGTGGATCCGCTCCGAAATTGCTCGACTCACCAACATTCGTGCAGGTCAGAACAGGAAGGTTGGAGTTCCTGGACCTGAAGGTTCAATTGGAAAGATGGCAAGTGCAGAACTCAACAAAGAGACATACGAGTTCTGTATCGAACTGCTCGGGGCTGAAGGCATGTTGTACGGAAGTTACGAAATGGTTCGACCCGAAACGGCGATGAGCTTCGATTCGTTGCCGAAAGCATTTTTGCGTGCTCGCGCCAACAGTATTGAAGGCGGTACCTCAGAGGTGATGCGCAATATCTTGGGTGAGCGCGTGCTCGGTCTTCCTGGAGATGTGCGAGTCGATCGCGAAATGCCGTGGAGCAAAGTTCCACGTAACTAGTTAGTCGAGCGAAGAAAGTACATCGCTCGCACTGACCAAGCGATCATCGACGCTAGTTGCGGCAGATACTGGTGCCCCGATCATGGTCAATGCCGCGGTCTCAATGCCAAGTTGCAATTGACGAATATTGCGTGGGGGAGGGAAGTATTCCTCTTCGCGTGTGATGCGTATTTCCTCGACGCCATGAAGAGGATTCAGGAATGCGAGCACGTCATTCACGAGATCCTCTGGAGCGGAGGCACCCGCAGTGACACCGACAACACCATGAAGGTTTCGTGGTAGTTCGTCAACGCTGTTGATGCGGTACACAAATTCGCAGCCTTCGTCATGAGCAAGTTTTTCAAGTGCCCGCGTGTTCGATGAATTCGCCGAACCGATGACGATTACCGAGTCGCACTGCGAAGCAATTTGCAGTAGTGCACTCTGACGGTTGGTGGTTGCAAAACATAAATCGCTTTTGCCAGGTGACCACACGGACGGATACTTCACCTTGACTGCTTCTGCGATGCCGGCCCAATCACGATGTGAAAGTGTCGTTTGTGCGAGAAGAGCAACCGGCTCAGAAAATGTTGGCAATGCGTCAACTTCTTCCAAAGACTCCACTCGAGAAATGGAATTTGGTGCAACGGCCATCGTGCCAACGGCTTCTTCGTGACCCTCGTGCCCGACATACACGATGCGGTATCCCTTTCCAGCGCGCACTCTGACTTCATGGTGCACTTTGGTGACAAGTGGACATACCGAATCGACTACATAATTTCCGCGCTGTCGTGCAAGCTCGACTACTTGAGGAGCAGATCCATGGGCAGAAAGCATAATGGGCATGCCAATTGGAACTTCTGAAACATCATCAACGAAGATCACACCAAGTTTGAGGAAGCGATCGACTACAGCCCGATTGTGAACAATTTCGTGGTAGCAGTACACCGGAGCAGGAAATGTTCGTACCATCCACGCGAGAGCCTTAATCGCCATTTCGACGCCTGCACAAAATCCGCGCGGAGCAGCAAGCAGGACGCGATCAACGCTGTGTGCAGATTCAGGCAGTTTTTGCATCTATAAACACAATACTGCAGTGTTTTTCATGCCCATGAGTTCAGACCGATGTTTCAATGTCGACAGTACAATGATCGGGTGACAACTGAACTGGAAAACGAAGTTCCTTCGACGCTTCCAACGGTGGTCATAGTTGGTCGTCCAAATGTTGGCAAGAGCACGCTGTTTAACCGATTCATGGGTTCGCAGGTGGCCATTGTTGAGGACCAGCCTGGAATCACCCGCGATCGGTTCGAACGAGAAGTTGAGTGGACGGGCAAAAAGTTCAATTTGGTGGATACGGGCGGATGGATGCCTGGTGGATCAGAACTCGATGCCAAAGTCAGTCGTCAGGTAGAAGAAGCTGCCAAGTCGGCAAGTTTGGTGCTGTTTGTTGTTGACACCGCTATCGGAGTGACCGATGACGACGAACAAATCGGGTTATGGCTCCGTCGCTTGAATTGCCCGGTAATCGTGGTGAGTAACAAGATCGATTCCGATAAACGCGAAGCTGATCGTTGGGACTTCATGAAGTTGGGTTTTGGCGAACCCGTGCCGGTTTCTGCATTGCATGGCAGAAAGTCGGGCGATTTGCTGGACATGATTTTGGAAATAGTGGATGCGCCAGATGTGGTGGAAGAAGTAGTTCTGCCTCGTGGCGTGTCTGGTGTTCCTCGTGTGTCAATCGTTGGACGCCCAAACGTTGGCAAAAGCACATTGTTTAATCGGCTTGTCGGCGAGGATCGTTCAATTACTCATGACATGGCTGGAACTACGCGCGATGCGATTGACACCGAGGTCGACACGCCCGACGGTCCAATTGTTTTCGTTGACACGGCAGGTATGCGTCGCAAAAGCCAAGTGGACGAATCGGCAGAGTATTACTCCTTCGTACGCGCGTTGCGCGCAGTTGACGAATCCGATGTAGCACTGCTCGTCATTGATGCCCAGGAAGGCATCACTAACCAAGACCAGCGCCTCGCCGAACGTATTGACGCCGCTGGTTGTCCAGTGATCGTGGTGCTGAACAAGTGGGAAACCCTCGATGCCGATGGTCGTGAGCGAATCGATACGGAAATGACGAGAAAACTGTATTTCATCGGCGATGCGCCAGTTCTCAAACTTTCTGCATTGACGGGCAAGGGTGTCCATCGTCTACTGCCGATTTTGCAAGAGTGCATCACGGACTACCACAAGCGTGTTCCAACAAAAGATGTAAATCGTGTAATCGCTGAAGCACAGCAAAAGCAGCCTGCTGGCGCTGGTGCGCGGGTGTTGTACGCGCTTCAGGGAGCAAACGATCCTCCAACATTTACCCTGTTTGTGAATCGAGAATTGCCGCAGCATTACCTTCGCTATCTCGAAAGATCAATTCGCGAAAAATTTGAATTTGGATCAACACCAATCAAATTGCGCGTTCGCAAGCGATCGGACTGAAGTAGGCCGATATGCCGTGGTGTGAACCATGCTCAAAGTATTTCGCACCAAGTGCGGTGTCAGACGATGGTCGCTGTCCAAATTGTTCGACCGAAATTGAAGTTGCTACTACCCACGGCACGATTACCGCAAAGAATCTTGATCTCAAGAAACTCGCCGGCGTAGAGGGCGACCAAGACGTTCCTCTTCCGTGGCACTTCAAATTATTAGTTGGTGCTCTCGTGGTGTATTTGTCATGGAGAGTCGTCGACCTGTTCCGTTAGTCTTGGCTTTACGGGCTGTAGCGCAGCTTGGTTAGCGCGCTTGTCTGGGGGACAAGAGGTCGTGGGTTCAAATCCCGCCAGCCCGACCAGATTGCTACTGGTTAGATACTCACCATTACGAGCGATGCGGCCGCAAGTGCCATTCCCACTGCTTGTGATTTGTGCAGTCGCTCATGATCGAATTTCATTGCAAGTGCAACGGTTGATACGGGGTATAGCGCGGTGATCACAGAAACAATGGACATCATGCCCTTATGGGTGGCGAGCAAGTACAGGCCATTTGCAGAAGTATCAAGAATTCCAGCAGCAATTGCGAAACCGAGCACCTTTCGCGGCACAAAAACTCGTTTAGTTTGAAACATTGCAATCGCGGCAACCGTTGGAACGCTCACGATGCGCTGTCCGAAGAGTGGCCATATTCCATGATCGTGGCTTGCATTTGCCATGCACACAAAAATCATGCCGAATCCAAAACCCGCTGCAACAGCCAACCAGATTGCACTAACGGGGGTAGGCAGGTCATGTTTGTCGAGGACATCTCCGACTAATGCAACGGCAACGATTGCCAAACCAATGCCGAACCAGGCGAGTGTTTTAGGACGTTCTCCCTGAAGAAAACCAGCGACGACAGGTACAGACAAACCGATTACCGCGGTAATTGGTGCGATAACGGTCATCGAACCCTTTGACATTGCTTGGTAAAAGGCGACAAGTGCAATGGCTCCTCCGAAACCTCCGCCGGTTGTCCACAACCAGCTTTCTAATGGAGGAGGAGAGGATCGTACGACCACGAGGTACATCGAAATGATGACGAGTGCTGCTGCTTGACCGGCGAAGGTAACCGCTGCCGAATTTGCTGCACGTGCTCCACGACTTCCGCAATAGTCCGCTATGCCATAAAACATGGCACCGCTGAGTGCAAACAACAAGGTCATATAGCGTGGTGGTGTGATTGGGCTCGGAACACTGATTAATACTGCCACAGTGCTTGTTGGGGGCACGGTTGGAATCGCTATGGGAGACAAAATTCCCAATCGTGTGCGAACCATTGTCGTGCAAGTTATTGGAATGGTAACTATTGGTCTCGGTCTCGGAGACGTATTGAAAACGCACAACATGGTATTCCCGCTGCTTGGCATGGTGATCGGAGCGGTCATCGGCGAAATTTTGCGTATCGAAGATCGGCTAGAGGGTGTAGGTGAGTTGATCCGCAAGCGTTTTGCAAAACGGCAAGAACCCGGTCCATTCGTGACTGGATTCGTTACAGCAACTTTGTTGTTCTGTATCGGACCCCTGACCATTCTTGGTGCAATCCAGGATGCATCTGGTGCAACACCGCAGCTGTACATCATTAAAGGAACGCTTGATGGTTTCATGAGCGTTATCTTTGGAGCAATTCACGGTGTTGGAGTGGTGTTCAGTGCGTGCAGCGTGTTCATTGTTCAAGGAACGCTCACGCTGTTTGGTACGAGGTTGGATTCTTTGCTGAATGATCGAATGCGTGTTGAGCTTTTTGCCGCTGGTGGATTGGCTGTGATGGCAATTGGGTTGAAATTGCTCGAAATTAAGAAGATCCGCTTGGGGTCGTTGCTTCCAGGGTTGATTGTTACTCCGCTATTGGTTCAACTATTCGCTGACCACACGGGATTGTTGAGATAGCGATATATGTGCGGAAGGTATGTGCGCAAGACCGGTGCGCAAGAAATTTCGCAGGCCTTCTCTACAACAAATGGCGGTAGTGCACTTGCGCTGAATTTCAATCTCTCACCAACCAGCGATGTGTATGTTGTGCGCCGTGTCGATGGTAAGACGCAACTCGACGTGATGTCGTGGGGACTAGTTCCTGTGTGGGCGAAGGATGTTTCTCGCGCAGCGAGTTTGATTAATGCCCGATCAGAGTCCGTAGCCGAGAAGCCATCGTTTCGCAATCTGATCGGTCGGCATCGCTGTGTCATGCCAATGAATGCTTATTACGAGTGGAAGCCAATGAAACTTTCGGGGAAGGCGATTAAACAGCCCTTTGCTTTTTTCCCAAGAACAAATTCGGATTATGACCATCAATCACACTTCGCTGTTGCTTCGTTATGGACCACCTGGCGAGATGGCCACGGTAAAGAACTCAACACGTGTGTCGCTTTGACGACTGAAGCTAATGACCGCGTATCGCAGGTGCATAACCGAATGCCCGTATTGCTGACAAAGGACGGGGTGGATCAATGGCTGTCATATGATGTAGTTGCTCCATTGCATCTCGCATCAGGGATCCCCGACGAGGCAGTTGAATATTTTGCAGTATCAACTGATGTGAATAACGCGCGTAATCACGGACCGCAACTACTCGAGCCGATCACGCTCGCAACGGAAATTACCGAAACCTTGTTCTAGGCGATTACTGCCGAAATACTTTTAGCGACTGCAGAGAGGTCGTCGAAGTCAACGCTTGTCGCAGCATTGTCAAACGACACATCGGCAATCGTTGATGCAGGAATGACGTGCAGGTGGCAATGAGGTACTTCGAAGCCAGCAATGATGATCGCTATGCGCTCACACGGAAGAACCTGTTTTTGAGCCTTCGCAAGTTTTTTGGCCACTGCGAAGCAATGCTGAGAAACTTCATTTGGAAGATCAGTCCATTGATCGATTTCAATCCGTGGCACAACCAGTAAATGTCCTCGCGAAATTGGATTAATGGTCATAAAAGCAACGCAGATTTCGTCGGTGTATACAAACGTGCCCGGCAATTCGCCTGCAATGATGCGAGTAAATACTGAAACCATTGCGTTAACAGTACCGTGATTCCTTGTATTGTCGCAGTGTGGATCGCGGGCAGGCATCAATGTGGACAGGAGTGCTGAGCGTTCCTAATTCCATCACGTTTGCTCGCCTTTGCGTACTCCCTTGGTTTCTGTATTTACTCTTTGTGCAAGACCAGCGGGCGGGCGCGGCATTGTTGCTTGGTGTGCTCGGTATGACCGATTGGGTAGATGGTTGGTTGGCAAGAAAGTTCAATCAAGTTTCACCATTCGGCACCGTTTTTGATCCAACGGTGGATCGCGTGCTGTTCGTGGTAGCAGCTATCAGTGTGCTCATTGATGGGGCAGTTCCACAGTGGTTCTGCATCGCCATTTTGGTTCGTGAAGTTGTTGTCGGTGGGATGATGCTCGGAGCAACACTGCTCGGTATGGAGCGTTTCCCCGTGAGCAATAACGGTAAGTGGTACACATTCCTCCTGATGATGGCTGTTCCTTTGTTATTGCTTGGCGGAAGTTCAAATATCACGGCAGATCCAGCACGAGTACTCGGCTGGTTGTGCGGGGCGCCTGGTCTCGTGCTGTCGTATTACACGGCAATTACATATGTGCCCATTGTGCGGGCCAATCTCCGGAAGGGGAGAGCCGCCAAAAGGCTACGGTAGGGGTATGTCGTATGTGTTTTGCAATAGTTGTGGTCATCGCAACCCGCCACAATCCGGTTTTTGTTCGGCCTGTGGTTCAGTGCTTGATCAACCCGATGAGCGGACCATCGTTCTTGCAAAAGTCGATCCTCTGCAAGATGCACCTGGCGATGCGGACAATGTCTCACTGTCTAGTGCAGAGTTGCATTCGGGCAAGGGTCTCCTCGTCATTCGTTCTGGTGCACAAAGCGGCAATCGTTATGTTGTCGAAGGGCTCACAACCATTGGACGTCATCCAGACAGTGCAATTTGTCTTGACGACGTAACGGTGTCGCGTCGACACGCACAAGTTGTGCATGAAAACGGTCGCTATGTTGTCCGCGACTTGGGGTCGTTAAATGGAACATACGTCAATCAAATGCGCATTGATGATTTTGCCTTGGAGCAAGGCGATGAACTGCAAATTGGTAAATATCGCATGGTGTTCTTTAATGGATGAAAAAAATTACAAATCAATAGGTGAAGTACTCGGATTGTTACTTGATGAGTTTCCTGATGTCACCATTTCTAAAATTCGTTTCCTTGAGAGCCAAGGTTTGATTGAGCCCGAACGAACACCTTCCGGATATCGCAAGTTCAGTGACTCTGAAATTGATCGTCTGCGGTTCATCCTGCGCGAACAACGCGAAAATTACTTGCCGCTCAAAGTTATTCGAACGCGACTTGATAGTGACACCAGCGATGGCATGGTTCGTCCTTACGACGACACCGACCCGACTGGTGTGCGGGGAATAGGACATCAAGGTTCACATCCTGCAGCAGCCAAGAAGCTGTCGACAGCACCATTGGCCCCGCACAAATCTCGTGCGATGCGAGATGACACGTTGTCGATTGACCGTGGCGAGTTGTTGCACGCGATCGATATGGATGAGAAGCTGTTAAAAGAAATTATTGCAGCCGGTTTAGTTTCGCCGCGCAAGGTTGGTGAACTTGAAATGTATTCGCCACTAGATCGAGAGATCTTGGAAATCATCAGCAAGTTTGCTGAGCTTGGGATTGATGTTCGCAATCTCAAGAGATGGAAACAATCTGCGGAGTCCGAGGTTTCTCTTTATGAAGGAAGGATTAAACCTTTCTTTATGCAGAAGAATCCATCGTCGAAGGCCCAAGCCGAGGAGATGCTGGACGATTTGATCGATTTGGGTGAGCAGTTACGTTCGACTCTCGTCGAAGTTGCCGCCAGATCGTTTCGTGGTAATCGCCCCTCGTAGGCAATAAAGTGATTGCGTCATGACGAAAAGACTCGCAGCAGAACTTGAAGGCATTCGTGTTGAAGTTCCGTCCAACATCCCAGTCATGTTGATTCGCGAAATTGATGACGCTCGACGAGTTATCCCCATCTATATCGGTGAGGCAGAAGCTTCGTCAATCTCCGTCGCCCTCAGTGGCGTGGTGCCAGATAGACCACTCACTCACGACCTCATGCTCAACACCATTGCCGAGATGGGTGGGGAAGTGGTCATGGTGGTCGTTACCGATGTGCAGGAGCACACATATTTCGCAAATATTCACATCGCTGTGGATGGAGTAGAGCGTGTCATTTCGGCTCGGCCATCCGATGCAATTGCGCTGGCCGTTCGAGCCGAAGTTCCTGTATTCGTTGAATCTGATCTGATGGACAAGGTGGGGAAGTCGGCAATCACTGCCGAAGAGTCTGACGAAGAAGAGATTCTGGATGACTTCAGAGAGTTCATTAACTCAATCAATCCAGAGGATTTCCAGGGTTAGTCAAACCCCAAAAGCGCCCGTAGCCTGACCTAATGCATCAGGGGTTTAGCGGCACACAAGCGGCTGAGGTTGTAGGAATTTCATACCGTCAATTGGACTATTGGGCACGTACCAATTTGATTCGGCCGTCAGGCTGTGACGCAACCGGAAGCGGTTCGCGTCGTGTGTACAGCTATCGCGACTTGCTAGAACTTCGTGTGATCAAAAGCTTGCTCGACGCGGGAATAAAACTTGAGTCGGTTCGCGAAGTGTTCAATTACCTTCGCAGCCATGTTGATACCGAAATTACCGCAGCGCACATCGTCATTAGCGGACAATCCGTGGTGTTGTGTCAAGGCGATCAACTTGTCGACGTCATGCGTAATGGTCAAGGCGTGTTGAACGTGTTGCCATTGTCAGGCGTGAAGGATCAAGTTGACTCGCAGATCGTGCGTATGGAAAAGGCGAGTGCAACTGTTCAGCGCATTGCACCTGGTTTCGACATTGCACTTTAAAAAAATCAATTTTTAATTTGCCTCAGGCGAAGCTTGGGTAGGCGAATCCTTTTGCTTTGAACCTTGTGGCATGAACGCCATCAGTGGTCCTAAACGTTTGCTGAGCTCGGTCAATGCACCCGACATGTCGGCCAATTTGTTAACGGCGCCTAATGCGCCATTGACGTGAGGCATGACCTGACGCATGGGACCCTCTATGTCATCAAGTAAACGGTTGACACGTGAAGCAACTTGGTTCATATTGTCCATGGATTGAACGAACAGTTCCATCGCAGATATCAATGATTCAACTGTGCGTCTTGCTTGATCAACAGCTTTTGCACCTGAAGTAACTGGATTGAAGTCGGACAACAGTGCGAAGAGGTCGTTAACTTGTTGCTGACCAAACGCATTTGTGCTGGTGCCATTCGCTTCGTTGTCGGTCATGGCATCACTCTAGGTTGCCGTAATGACCAACGGCGCCAGATTGGCTATTGCGCTGTACCGCACTGATGCACTCGTCAAGGTCTCGTGTGAATGCGTCAATTTTGTCATGATGAATTGCATTGACTGTGCAGTGCAGCGAATCGGGCGGGGTTTGACGGTCGACATACCAGCCACGAACACGTAACTCGTCGGCAATCGCAAACACGTTGAGCGACGCTGGGTCCTTAGCCCCAAAACAGATCAGCGTGGTGTCTGGATATGCACGCAAAATCAATTGCGGATGATCGGCAATGTGGCCGGCAAGTTGCACCGTCGCTTGTCGTGCTTGTTGAGTGAGCACGCTGTAGCCGTCTTCGCCAAGATGTTGAAGCACTGCCCAAGCGCTTGCAATTGACCCTCCAGATTTAGTGCCCAAAACTCCCGAGGATCCATACATTCCACCCAGCCAATTGTCCGTGAAGAACCCTTGATGAGCACGTAGGGCTTTGTTGCGATACATCACGACGGAAGCACCCTTTGACGTATAGCCGTACTTGTGCAGGTCTACGGATATTGATGTCACGCCAGGAACACGCAAATTCCATGGCGGGATATGTTGACCGAGACGTTCGAGGTAGGCGAGTGTGACGCCTCCCATGCATGCGTCGACGTGACAGTTAATGCCTCGTGACGAGGCGAGCAAGGCGATGCCAATGACGTCATCGATGACGCCCTGGGGATATTGCGGGGCAGAAGCAACAACAAGAACGGTGTTGTGATCTATGAGCCGCTCGATGGCATGAAGGTCAGCTCGCCAATCAGTGCCAACACTTGCTCGCCGAGATTCGACGCCAAAATAGTGACAAGCCTTTTCGAATGCGGCATGAGCCGAAGTGGGCAACACAATATTTGGGGTAGTCACACCATTGGTCTGAGCGAATTGATCTCGGGCCGCCTTTACGACCATCAGAATGCTCTCGGTTCCTCCCGAGGTCATGAATCCAGCCGATTCGTCATCGGCACCGAGCCACGGACCGACCATAGACAGCACGTCAGTTTGCATAATTCGCAGGCTGGGAAATGCGTCCGTGCTCAAAGCATTTTCACCACTAAATCGCCGGTATGCATCTTCGGCTACAGCAATGGCTTCTGGTCCTGCGTAATACGCAAGGCTGAAGACGCGTCCGCTGCGCCAATCAACATCGTCAACACGGAGTGATTCAAGATCCTGAATCAGTTGCGGGGCCGGGATTCCCTTAATTGGCAGTCGTTTCATGGTTGGTCCTTACTTTACATAACTATGATTATGGGCGTAGACCCATATCTATCCAGGTTGGGATATCCCCGATATTGAGTCGTTTATGAGGGGTTTTGCGGCATCCAGCAACCATGTCAATGCTGCCTTGAAGTCTCGTGTCGTTGGATCAATTGACGGATCAAGATCTTGCTCAACATCATCGATCGCACATTTCAAAATAAAAATTTGGTCTCGTAATGCATCGAGTTCGCTACGTGTTACCACCAACTCATCTTCGCTTAAAGCGAGCTCTGAAGCCCTCTGACGGGCCACCCAGTCCCATTGCTTGCAAGACTGAGTACAGAATCTTCGAGGCCGACCAGACCCTGTCTGCACGGGTAAAGGCGTTCGGCACCACACGCATTTGGCTATGTCTGCCACTGGGCGCTCTGTTCGAGTACTCCCTAGTTCGCCGGGTCGAACGATCCCCGAATCATGCGATTTAGTCATGACGAAAAGATAAGCCAAGACTGATTTCAATGTGTGGATGGCACCCCATACTGGTTCTGTGACAAAACTGCCTGCTGCACCAAAATCATCGTTTGCAAGCGACAACGTTGCTGGCGCTCACCCACTGGTACTTGAGGCAATCGCGGCAGCAAATGTTGGTCACGTTCCCGCATATGGTGCTGATCCAATTACGGCGCGCACTGAAGTTGCGTTCAAAGAACTATTCGATCACGATGTAACAACGCAGTTCGCTTACGGTGGTACCGGCGCAAATGTGTTTGCTTTGGCCAGCATGTTGCGACCAGCAGATGCAATTGTGTGTGCTGCTCAGTCTCACATCAATGTTGATGAGACCGGCGCGCCTGAACGAGCTTTGGGTACCAAACTCATCACCATTCCTACGGCCGACGCAAAACTTCGTCCTGCAGATTTGGAAACTGCAAAGTCGATGTTTGGAAATCAGCATGCGCCGCAGCCTGGAATCGTCGCAATCACTCAAGTGACAGAGCTAGGTGCACTGTATTCAGTGGAAGAGATTCGCGCACTGAGCGAAGCTGCGCACGCGATGGGAATGTATGTATACCTTGACGGCGCACGAATTGCTAATGCCACAGCGGCGCTTGGCGCATCACGTGAGGTTCTGCGATCGTTTACTCGTGATGCTGGTGTCGATGCGATGACTTTCGGTTGCACGAAAGCCGGAGGGATTTTCGGTGAAGCAGTTGTGTTCTTTAATCCCTCATTTGCAAATCGATCCGTCTACGTGCGCAAGCAAGTTACGCAACTGCATTCCAAAATGCGATTCATCGCTGCCCAGTATGAAGCAATGTTGCAAAATGATTTGTTCATCACGCTCGGTGGTCAGGCGAATAAGGCAGCACGAATGCTGTTCGACAAAACGAAGGACATCGCGTCTTTGCAATTGGCAACTGCCCCAGCAGCCAACAGCATGTTCCCTATTATCGAAAAGGCTGCGCGAACACAGTTGCAAGAATGGGCCCATTTTTACGACTGGGATATTTCGAAAAATCAGGTTCGTTGGATGACGGCGTGGGACGTGACCGAGCCAGAAATTGATGATTTTGTAGCGGGAGTGCGCACTCTCCTGGCCTGAGCGCCCCTTGTATCACCTAATTGACTGGTCGGTTAGTTATCACCTATTGTCTCCGCAGGGCAGTACCAAAGTCGCGGGGGCGTCATGGCATCACTTGAGTTCACTACTAAGCGAGTGCAAACCGATGATGAGTGGATGGATGTTGCAGAATGTCGCGGGCTCACTGAAGTGTTCTTCCCTCCTATCGCTGAACGTCCACAAGCTCGCGAACGACGCGAAGCGATGGCACGAACAGTGTGTACGCAATGCGCTGTTCTCGATACCTGTCGCACCTTTGCACGAGAGAATCATGAGTATGGTTTTTGGGGTGGAGAGTCTGAAGAAGAACGGCATGCTGCCGGTTATCGACTCATTGCACCAATTGGTGTTCGCGCCGTTTCTCAGCGTTAATCCCCTGACGCAAAGACGCGTTGGCTGTGGGCTTCTGTGACGGCGTTCCCAACGCGTGAACTCGCCGAGCGGTTGGTCGGAACAGCTTGGTCTGCTTACGACGCCACACGCACGATTGATCATGTTGTCGAGGTCAGCGCGCACGTATCAACTAATCGTGTTTTTCGCGTGGTGTTCAATGATTCATCGCACATTGTGGCGAAGATCTCGTCATATGGATCATATTTTTTATTCGCTGAAGATCACGATCGCCTGTTTACGAGTGCGCAATTACTGAGGGGCTCACGCTGGGAAGGATTCTTGGCCGAAGTATTGCCGCTCGATGGTCACGCCTACACGTGGTACGACGGAACGTATTGGGTGGCGTTCTATACCGATGTGGAGCGCGCTATGCAGTTGCCATCAATTTTGAATAACGAACAAATTGGAAACTTGGCTCGTGAAATAGCTTCCTTCCATCGTGAATGCTCCCATATTGCCGGAAGCTTGCCGCCAACATCCAATTCGGTGAAAGGCGATGCGATTCATTTGCTTGATCAACTCTCTCACGAGTTTGCTGCCGAACATTTTGGATTACGTCATGACGATATAGAAATAGCGAAACGATCAACTCATCAGTTTCTGCTGCATCTTGAACAAATCCGATTTGACGAATGGGACAAAATCCCTGTGCTCGTCGATTGGAACCTTGGCAACTTCTCGGTAAAACATCACGCTTCACAATTTGAATTGTTTAGTCGATGGGATTACGACTGGTTTCGCATTGATACACGAATGCTTGATTTCTATTTTTTCTCACGAGTGTCATCGGAAACGGGTGATCGAACTTCGTTCACCTATTCCCCTCATACCCTTCTTGAGCCTCGGTTCATACATTTCTTGAAGCAATATCATTCAGTTTTTCCGCTCTCAAAACGAGAATTGTTGTTTCTGCCGTGGGCGTATCGGTTCTTCATCCTGAACTATGTCATTCGTGAGGGTGCAAAATTTTTCCGTGAAGATATCAGCGTGAAATTTCGTAAGGACGCAACACGCATCTATTTGCCGATGCTTGATGCCTTCGATGCATCGCCTTTGCTTGCAGTGCTGGAATGAAAATTAATCTGCAATTTTGTGCATCGAAGTTTTGAACCACTTACCCTTTTCAACGTATACGGCTGCACCAAATTCGATATCCGATTTGCGAGCCCTGCCCTCTTTAATTACTGCGGGGGCTCCCACGGCAAGAGCGCCAGGTGGAACCACTTGATCATTGAGTACCACCGCATTTGCGGCAACGATGGCTCCGGTGCCAACGCGTACTCGATGCAGCACAACCGCTCCAGATGACACCTGGGCGCCATTTTCGATAATGCAGCATTCGAGGTGGACGATATGGCCGATGACGCAATCATCGCCGACGATGGTCGGGTCTTGCGGCGTGGTGTGGATCACAGTGTTGTCCTGAATGCTGGTCCGCGCACCGATCTTGATGTATCCATCGTCTCCGCGCAGAACGGCTCCTGGCCAGATCGTCGATTCAGCTCCAATTTCAACTGAACCAATGATCACCGCATCTGGGTGAACGAATGCAGTTTCGTGAATATTTGGAACTTGGTCTCCGAGTGCGTAAATCGCCATTCGCCTACCGTAGTGCGCGAATATGGCGTGCGTATTGGGGAAACTCACTTTTCGCAGGTACCGTAGAGCCCCATGTCTAAGCGCATTGATATCGAATTGACCAGTAACCGTGGAGATGGAACGTGGACGTGGCGTGCAGCTGGCGCTAAGACCCCAAAGGGCACGCTCAACGGATCGATTCTTGATGCTGGTGCCAAGACAGGTGACACGTTCAAGGTTGAAGCAGAATTCGACCTCGACGGTGTAGAAATTCTTTCGCTCGTCAAGACTAAAGAAAAAGCAATTCGCGGAAATTTGTTGCAAATAATTGGTTCCGAAAAAGAGTTTCAACCAGTTACACAAAAACTTGCTGACAAGAGCAAGGATCGCAAACCGAAGCGTGATGGCGATCGCAAGCCACGACGTGATGGCGATAAACGACCTCCGCGTGAAGGTGCAGATGGCGAGAAGTCTGGCGATCGTCGCCCCCGCCGTCCATCATTCACCGCACCACCAGAACTGCCAAAGCGTCCTGCTGCGAAGCGTCTAAAGCCAAAGCGTGTTCATCGCGCTGCAGTACTTGACACACTTCCGGTTGAGCAACGCGGAGTTGCTGAGCGTGCGCTCGTTGGCGGAATCAAGGCTGTACGCGACGCTGTGAAAGAACAGAACGAGCTGTTGAAAAAAGAAGGTAAGCCACTTGTCCCTGCCGAGGGTCTTATCTCGATGGCGCAAGAGTTGCTTCCAAAGTTGCGAGTTGCAGAATGGCTAGATAAGGCAGAAGCTGCCAAAGCTGAAATTGAATTGCTTGATCTGCGCGATCTTCGCCAAGTAGTTGTCGGTGCCGACGACCCAATGGTGGTTCGAGACGAATCTACGCGTGCGTTGGCAACCGAATTGAAGGCTGCCCTGAAGTCTCGCCAAGAGTCAGAGCAAACACGTTGGCTCGAAGACATCAAATCTGCAATCGGCGTTTCGCGTGTCATTCGTGCATTGAAAATTTCGAGCGAGCCACCTAAAGCTGGTCAGCCATTCCCTGCAGAACTTGGTGCACAGTTGGCCGCAGCAGCTTCGGCATCGTTGTCATCTGAAACTGCCCCAGATCGTTTCAGTGCAGTGCTTGAAGCCATTGCTTTCTCGCCAATACGCGGACAGGTGAAACTTGCCGCTGTTCCACCGAATCCAAATGAAGCGATGCTGTCAACGGTGAAACGAGTTGCACCTCTCGTGCCACAGATCGCGTCGATGTTTGGCATCACTGTGGCTCCCGGTGCACACAGTCCTCGCCCACTACGGCCTACGCGTCCCGTGCGCCCAAAGGGCAAGCCAACACCGTCGAAGGCTCCTCAGGCTTCTCCGGCGCCACAAGCATCTCCAGTTGTTGAAGCTTCGCCGGCCCCAGAAGCTCCTTCAACTTCCGAATAGGACAACTGCTGACATAGTCTTGAACTATGTCTGATGTCGTAACTTTCGAAAAACAAGGTCAAATCGGTTTCATTACTCTGAACCGTCCGGAAGCGCGTAACGCTGTAAACGGTGCGGTTGCACAAGCGTTTGAAATTGCAATTGATCAGCTCGAAAATGATCCAGAAGTTTGGGTAGGAATCCTTCGAGCCAACACGGAGGGCCAAGAGAGGCCTGTCTTTTGCGCAGGAGCCGATCTGAAGGCTCTGAACTCGGGTGAAAATAATCTGTTCACCGAACGAGGAGGTTTCGCAGGTTTCGTCTATCGCGATCGCAAAAAGCCGATCATCGTTGCCGTTGATGGCTTGGCTACAGCGGGTGGATGCGAAATTGTGCTGGCAGCTGACATGGTGATCGCAACTACTCGTTCAGCCTTCGGACTGGCTGAGGTCAAGCGAAATCTCATTGCGGGCGCGGGTGGTTTGTTCCGTCTTCCGCGTGCAATTGGACAAAACGTAGCGATGGAAGTAATTCTCACTGGTGATCCACTTTCGGCTCAGCGCGCTTACGAATTAGGTCTCGTGAATCGTCTAGTGGAACCTGGTAAAGCCGTTGAAGCCGCAATCGAACTAGCGAACAAGATAGCGCTATCCGCTCCCCTCGCTGTGTGGGCATCTCGCAAAATTGTTCTTGCTTCGGCATACGAAAATGACGAAAAGCTCATCAGCATGACGAACCATGAATTTGGTGCAGTCCTGAAATCGGAAGACACCAAAGAAGGTCTTACTGCATTCATCGAAAAGCGACCACCCCAGTGGAAGGGTCGTTAAAGTTCGCTTGACGCGATGAGTAGCCGGGCCTTCATGCCCGCGCGCTCAAACAGGTTTTTGGTGAGTCGGTCACCTGGCAGCGCATATGCGTCGATCTGTGTGCAACCCTCAGATCGAGCACGAACTCGCAATGCCTCAATGAGAGTGGCACCTGCTCCCAAGTCGCGAGCGTGTTGGCTTACATATACACGTCGTACCAAGGCAATGGAAGTAGAAATTTCCATTTGCGCGAAACCACACAGTTGGCTTTGCGACTCAACCACTAGCACAATGTGACCAGCAACAGTGCCGTACGAGTCGATGTCGAGTCCAACGAGTGGCACTACAGACAACAGTTGTTCGCTGCCGCGATAGGTTTTAGATTCAAGCACACATTGCTGCTCTAATTCGCTTACAGCAGACGCATCTTGCGTAGTTGCGCTACGCACAGTGAATAGTGAGGCAGTCACTGAGTTGTCATTACCGATTGTGCGGCAGCAATAATCACAGCGCGGTTGCGGTGTGCGCATTCATATCTAAAAATGCTCTGAGCTTCCGCTGCGGTGACTGATGCGAGAAGATCTACAACTTGTGCACCAGTAAGCAGGTCGTAACCCTCGTGCGGTTCCGCTGCCGTTGCGATGTTCACCTGTTCACTCACTACCGCTGCTGGTTCTTCTGCAGGTCGGACACGAGTTTCAGTAGTTGGATACATGGCGCCACGAATTTTCGACACCACACCCCAAATGAGCCCAGGCAATTTCTGGGCACCAATTTTCACCGTGAACTCACCAACGACACGTGCGTTCCGCACGTCCTGCTTGATTCGGTCAGTTATTTGAAAAGCGGACATGCATCGTCCTCTACAGGACAACCAGGTGCACTATTTCGCACAAGAAGGAAACACTGGGCGCACTGGGTCTCGTCGGGTCGACGCGGCTGCAGACGTTCCATTCCGTCTGTTTTGTCGTCGACTACAACGTCTTCCTCATCTTCTTCGGGAGGTGAATCGTCTGCTGCGGTGAGCTTCTCGCGGAGAATGGCATCGAGGTCGGCTTCGACGTCATCCTCTGTTCGCAAGTCATCGTCATCGTCATCGTCTTCAGAAACTTTCTTGGCGACTGACTCGAGAGGAATTTCGTCAGGATCGTCTGCAATTTCGATAGTTTCATCAACAGCGAAACCATCGTCTTCAAGACCATCAATTTCGAGTGCATCTGCATCGAGTTCGTCACCGTCTAACTCAGGGGCAGAAAGTATCTCGCTATCTAGATCATCTGGACCGATGACATCGTCGTCTGACATTCAAATTTCCTTTCAACTGCGTGCGGCGAGACAGTACTCCATAAAGGGGTGAATAATGCGAATTTCTTTGCTTTTCGCTGAAATTACGTATTACGCCGAGTTTCGGCCTTTCGCTCTGAGTCCAGGCGTTCCAGCGCAGGAGCCTCAAATGTCATATGGGTCATGGCGTCGGCAACTGCCCTGTGCCCTGCTTTCTCAGCAATCAGGCGATGCATCTCGATTACCACTCGTCGGTATGCGGGGTGCCCCTGAGGCGCAGAGCGTAGCTCCAGAAGATGTATTGCCTCACGTGCATTGAACTGCATGCTGTATCGCAGGCGGTACGCCATGGAGATCGCATATGCGGCTTGCTCCGGGTAATCCGGTCGCAGAGCCTCATACAGCGTCGCAGAGCGTGTCATGGACTCCTCAAATTCATCGGCAACACCTGCTTCAGCTACGAGCTCTGGCATCACGTAACCATGGTCAGGCGACAAACGTTGCCATTCAATCGTCAAGAGACGATGTCGCTGCAAGTCACGAAATGCGCCGTAATCACCGAGCACATCGAACCGGTAGTCAATTCGTTCGAACGCGCGACCCGGTTTGTGGCGACGATTGTCACGGTTGCCAACGTAGGCGGAGATGAGTCGCACTTTTTCGTCATGACTCAATTGCGACACACGATTTAAAATCTGTGACTCGGGTAGATGCGAATGCGCGTAGCAAATTGCCGCCAACAACTTATTCTCTCCATCGACATCGAAATCAATCAGTTCGACTTCATGAACAGGATCAGGTTCTAGGGCGCCAAACATGTCATCAACCAAAAACGCGGTCTGTTCAGAATTGGTTGCAAGGTAACTGCTCCACTTACCGCCACGTTCGGGCAAATCGACTCGGCGTAGAAAACTCGGAACCACTTTGCGTAATTCAGTCAGCATCATGTCGGCGTACTGGCGTGACTCTGGAAGGGGATGCGCGCGCATTCGCAGCAACATCGATTCGTAGGCCTGCCCAGTTCCAAAGATACCCACGTTCGAGAGCGCACTTGCTGGCAGGATTCCGCGAACTGCGTCAAGTCCTTTTGCTCGTGTTGCTTGTCGGTATACAAAATCCGAATCATTAATTCCTCGAGGAATTGATTTACGAACATGTTCGGTAACCGATTGCACGAGTGAGCTGTAACTATCAAACATTCGATCCATGTCGCCGACATATCGTGTGCCGTATGGTCCACTCAAAATTTCGGGATCGCGATAATACCGATACCTACCGCCAAGTCGAGCGTCATAGTTGATGTATCTCGTGCTTTGCTCGAGGTAGCTCATCAGTCTTCCCCACTCAAGAATCTTGGTGAGCAGGTTTGATGCTTGCTCGCACGCCAGGTGAACACCACCAAGTTGGGCTACGGAGTCATCACCGTATTCAACGAAAACCTTTTCATAAAGAGCTTCTGCCTTGTCAATGCCGACAGTCGCATCGACACTGATGTCGCCAGTGAGATCTAAGTCATTAACAAATTCATCAAGAAATAGTCTGCGCAAACTTTTCGGGCTACGACTGTAACGAGCGAACAACGCACCCTTCACGACCTCAGGCAAGTTGACGAGTGCAAAAACGGGAAGGTCAAGATTGGTGAAATACCGTTTCAGTATTTCTGCCTCTTCATCGAGAAAAACTTCTGGAATGTAGACCGTCACGGAGGGAAATTCTAGAAGTCTCGTCGAGGTAGATCGGGTATGCCTCTTAGGCGTACACCTGCACGCAATCGCTTTGGATACGGCATGAAACCTGGGTCACCCACGCCACGAATTGACCGTCAATGGTGAGCCGCTGAGGACTCCCCGACCAATTGAAGAATTCGCCTTGGCTATACGCAAGGAGTGGATGTGGCAGATGGGTTCCGAGCGCAGTCTTTTGCCACATCAATCGCCGTTGACTTCGCCGCATAGCACCGGATACCTCGAAGATGTCAAGTTTGCCGTCGTTGGGATGCGCGCGCGGGGCGACCTCTCGTTGCTTCCAGAATCCGCTGTTGGTGATCACCGAAATGGCACCGCGGAAAAACCGTCGCGCGATACTCAGAGATCCTATGCACACGTCTGTGTGTTCATGGCCGTCAGCGTCTGTATATGAAACTGAAATTGCATCAATTACGACCCGTAAGCGATTTGTTTTACCGGTTCGTTTTGACACGCCAAGCACTTTGAGGATGTCGCCTGATTGCACGAAAAATGTTTGGTTGTGTATTTGCTGAGCGGCATTATCACGAAGAAATGTTCCCAGTTGTCGATCCGAAAAAATATCCATCGCTTGATCAGGAACGGTCGACGATATTCCCCATGGTGATCCTGGTGTTATTGGCATTGTTACAACTTGCCTATTTGACTAGATGCTGCAACGACTCCGGTGAACAGCGACTTTGCAGCATCTGCACTTGTTGAAGTTGAAACCGATTGGTCATCGAGAGTGGTGAATTGTCGTAGAATATCGATGAGCTGCTTCATCGTTCGCACAAAGTCACCAGCGGTGACATCGTCATCATCCAAAATGTCAAATAGTGAAGTTCCGTGCGACCAATCGAAAGCTGTCGCCATGAAACCAGCGTCGGGTGGACGATGTGGCAACAGACCAGCTGCAATCTCACTTGAAGTGATGCGCCTGCTGATGCTCTCAATGTCAGACCAGCGCTTTTTCAATTCCGCATTTGGGAAATGTGGTTTTGACGACTCGTCTCGTCTTCGATCCTCGAAAACAAACACTGACGCGAGACTTGCCAATTCGTGTACAGATAGCCCTGAAAAGATTCCTTCGGACAGACATTCGGCAATGAGAAGGTCTGACTCGTGGAAGATTCTGCCAAGCATCACACCTTTCTGGGTAAGCGACCAATCATCGACATAACCCCACTCCTCTAGCAGCGTGGTGAGGTCATCAAACTTTTTGCTTACCGAAAGCGCAGAATTAGAAACGCGTTTTTCTAGTTGGGCAAGTTCTTTGGCTATCCGGTCCGCTGAGTCCGCTGCCGTCAATTTGAATTTGGCATCAGGATCACGCATGAATGGATGATCGGAGTTTGATCGGGAATCCTTTTTCCCGCTGCGAGAGAGCACACGTTCATTGATCTTGAACTTGGCCAATTTTAGTGATGTCTCTTTCAGAAAACGAGCGTTTGTCGGTTGGAACGGCATTGGTAATTCAAGGCGACCGAGTGTGTAAATCGTATCTGCCAAGTCCCGCGATGAAATGGTGCGCACTCCTCGATTGATGGATAGAAGAGAAAGTTTTCCTCCGTTGCCTCGACTTGCGGTAGAGATGACAACAAGTCGGTCGCTGGGCTTTGCATCCCCGATGAGCACGACATCTCCTGGGCGCAGTCGCGAGAATTGTTCCTCAAAGTCGTAAGCGCTCTTTACCTTTACATTGCCTTGGCGATAGTTATCAACATCGCCGAAATCGCTATGCGACTGGTCTCGCAATCTTTGCTCTTCCTTGCTTCGACGACTGATGCGCGCTTGGATCTCGACAATCTCGCGACCAGATTGAAACTGTGAAAACGAGAGATTCAAAAGATGCCTTGCTTGAACGCGACTTGTCGTTCGAATCAGATTCGCCGCCATGTTGTATGTCGGTCGGAATGCAGAGTTGAGAACGAACGACCGACTAGATACCAATGCAGCTACCTGATCGAAGGTGACAAACGGGTTCCATAGTGTGAGTGCATGGCCAACAGTGTCGAGGCCCCGTCTGCCAGCGCGCCCAGTGAGTTGGGAGAAATCCGAAGGCTTCAGAATTTGATGCGTTTCACCGTTGTACTTAGTGATTTTGTCGAGCACAACAGCCCGCGCAGGCATATTGATGCCTACAGCAAGTGTTTCTGTCGCAAACACCACCTTCACAAGCCCCTGTGCGAAACACTCCTCCACGGCTTCCTTGAAGCTGGGTACGAGTCCCGCGTGGTGCACTCCAATGCCCGCTTCCAATTGACGAAGAAAACGTGTGTAGTTCAAAGCAGCCAAATCATCATCGGTAAAAGCTTCAACATGGCTGTCCAAGATTCCTGCGATTATTTCTCGTTCCTGTGGCGTAGTAAACGAAATGCCGAGCTTCAGACATGCGTGCGCTGCTTCATCGCATTGGTTGCGACTAAAAATAAAATAAATAGCAGGTAGTAAGTCATCTTCTTGTAGCTGCATCAACACATCCGGGCGATTTGGAGTGAAGAATCGACTTGGTGGGCCACTGTGTCTTCCTCGTGCCCCATATGGATGTTGCTTCTTTGTTTGGGGTGCGGACATCGATTCAATTTTGGATACTTGCTCGTTGGGTTTACCTCCAACGATGGTGTCAAAGACTCTCAACTGATTGGTGGTTTTATCTCCAACTACATAGTGATTAATCAGCTCAACTGGTCGTTTGCTTTCGACGATTGGACGAGTCGGTCCGCGCACCGTGGTCAACCATTCACACAATTCATCTGCATTGCTCACCGTTGCAGAGAGACATACCAATTGAACGGTTGGGTCAAGATGGATAATTACTTCTTCCCATACTGGTCCGCGATATGCGTCTTGCAGGAAATGCACTTCATCGAGCACTACAACCCCGAGGTTGTCTACGTTCGACGAACGCGCATAAATCATGTTGCGAAGTACCTCTGTTGTCATAACGACGATCGGCGCCTGTGCGTTGACGCTGTTGTCGCCTGTCAGCAAACCAACTTCGTTTGCTCCATAAAGCTTCACAAGCTCATTAAATTTCTGATTAGAAAGTGCCTTAATCGGTGCAGTGTAGAACGCTCGTTTGCCCAATTTTCTTGCCAACCCGATGGCATATTCGGCAACGACGGTCTTGCCTGATCCAGTTGGAGCAGCTACTAAAACGCTCTGGCCAGCGTCGATGCAGTCGAAAGCTTGGATCTGGAATGTGTCGAGCGCAAATGAGTAACCACTCGTGAGCGAGTGGCGATGAGGAGAGATCACAATCTGCTATTCGCTCTCAGGCGAACGCTTCTTCTTTCGACGCTGAGCGATATACCCGATAAGAATTGCGATAAGGAACAGAAGCGTCATTGGGATAGCTAGAGCCATCATTGAGATCGGGTCTCCACTTGGCGTGATTGCAGCTGCAATGACAAATGTTCCCATGATGGAGTATCGCCATTGTTTGATCAGCGTCTGTGGAGTCACCACGCCGACAAGTTGCAGAAACACCACCATGACCGGCACCAGGAACCCAGCTCCAAAAGCAAGAACCATTAACGCAACGAGGCTGATGTATTTCGAAATCTGGTAAGTCTGTTCGACTCCGGCGCCAGACCAGGCAATGAGAAACTCGAGTGCCTTATCAAGCGTCCAATATGCGAGCCATGCACCGGTCATGAACAGCACTACCGAAGCAACAATGAATGGAATTGAATATTTCTTTTCCTGCTTATTTAAGGCAGGAACTATGAACTTCCACAACTGCCACATGATGACCGGAAGCGCGATGATGAGGCCGCCGTAGCCAGCGATTCGCATACGTGAGGAAAGTCCTTCTATCGGACCCAATGCATAAAGATTTCCAGTGCAGTGAAAATCGGGACGAGCCGCGCAAATATTTCGATATGGCTGTGTGAGAAACCTCAGAAACGAATCGTAAAAAACCAAAATTATTGTTGAGCCAACGGCTATCGCTAAGAGCGAGCGAACAAGACGCATACGCAACTCCGCAAGATGTTGGAAGATGGTCATGCCACTCTCCCCTGGGGCTCCTTGTCCTCTAGTCAGACTGACCATCAGTTGCCTTCCTCGTGCCCGGTTTCAGGGAGTCCAATTTCGAACGGTATAAAGGCGGAATCAGGGTCTAATTCCGGATCAGGTTCTGGAACCACCTGCGAGTCAAGAATATCTTCAGGCCGATTGTGCACTGGTTCAATCTCTAATTGAACCAAGGTTGGCTCTATTAGTTCTTCTAAAGCCCCATCATGGATATTCGGTGTTACTTCATCTTCATCGGATTCTAAATCGTTGAAGCCAACTTCAAAAGGAATGAATGTTGGTTCAGGCTCGATTTCTGGCTCTGCATCTGGAAGGTTTGGCGCATTGTGGTCAAATTGAGCGACATCGCGAAGCGTGTTGTTCGCCTCTTGACTTGCCGAATCAAACATCGACTTGTAGCCCTGTGCCGTTTCACGCAGGTCGCCAATAGTGTCGCCAAACGCGCCTTTGAATTCTGATTGAGCGTCCGTGGTGATCCGTTTGAATTCTCCGTACAGTTTTCCAGCTTTTCGTATGACTCCGGGAAGCTTTTCGGGACCAAGGATGACCAGTCCCAGAATGAGTAGGAAGAAGATTTCGCTTCCAGAGAAGTTAAACACCTAGACAGTCTAAACCTCGATGAGGAATGTATGCGTAGCATGGCGACGTGCAAGAGCGCATTTCGCCCCTCATTAATACGCAAATTACCTTCGCCCACCGTGGCGCAAGGGCGCATTTGCCCGAGAACACCATCGAGGCGTTCCAATTGGCACTTCGTTTAGGTGCGACTGGACTTGAATCGGATACGTGGATCACACGAGACGGAATCGCAGTACTTGATCACGATGGCGTTGTGAAGGGACGAATTCGAAACAAACCAATTAATCAATTTGTCAAAGACGATCTGCCTCAGTGGATTCCTTCTCTTGCAGAGTTGTATCAACAATGTGGTTCGGAGATGCACATCAGCTTGGATATCAAAGACACAAAGAGCATGGCCGCAGTAATTTCAACTATTGCAGAAATTGGTTTGCCAAGTAAGACGTGGCTTTGTCATCCCGATTTGCACTTTCTCGAGTCTTGGGTAGGGCGCGTCGACGGTTGCAATCTCGTACATTCCACAAGATTGAAATCAATGGTGAAAGGTCCTGAGCGTCACGCTGCAACTTTGCGGGACCTCGGAATTTCTACAGTCAATATGCCATTTTCAGATTGGAATGGCGGATTAGTTGCTTTGTTTCATCGATTCGGAATTTTTGGTTTTGGCTGGAATCTTCAATTTCCCGAAGTGCTCGTTGCGGGAATGCGAATGGGCCTGGACGGAATCTTCAGCGATTGGCCTGATCGTGCAACTGATGCTATGAAACTCGTGCACGAATAAAATTACAGCCAGTGGAATGATCCAACCGGCCAAATGATTACAAATGCGCGACCGACGACAAGTTTTTCATCGATGGTGCCGAACATTCTGCTATCAAACGATTGCGGACGATTGTCCCCCATCACAAAGATATGACCATCCTCCACAGTGGTCAGCGCCATCTCCGGAATACGACATCGATCATCCAAATTGTCTTGTGCGAGGTCGTAATCATTGAGATACGGCTCGTCGGTTGGTTTCCCATTGACGGACACTACACATTTTGAAATTGAAACCGTATCTCCAGGGAGCCCAATCACACGCTTAATGAGATCATCATGCTGCACCGCTGTTCCATCAGTAGTGACGCGATCGAAAACAACGACGTCTCCGCGATGTATGTCATGCAGCCGGTACGACAACTTGTTAACCAAAACACGATTGTTTTGAAACATGGTCGACTCCATGCTCGGACCGCTGATGTAGAACTGTTGCAACACGAATCCACGAACCAAAAAAGCAATTACAAGAGCGATGCCTACTACCGTTACCCATTCACGAAGCGACTTGTATGCCGTATGCGGTTTCGGATCAATAGGTTCGGACATGAGTTACCAACCTATCAAAATGGGTCATAATTTACAGCGCGTCGATCATCCGCTGAACCCTGTTGTCTACAGACTGAAACGGATCCTTGCAGACAATAGTTTTGGGTATTTCATCATTTACTTTTAGATGAACCCAATCAACCGTGAAATCTCGTTTCCGAATTTTTGCTTGCTTGATGAATTCGCCTCTGAGCTTTGCCCTTGTGGTCTGTGGCGGTATGTCTTTAGCAACAACGATTTCTTCGTCGGAACACATGACGTCTACGTGACCAGCATCCTGAAGTGCATAGAAAATTCCACGATCACGTTTAATGTCGTGATATTGAATATCAATCATCTGCGTCCGAGCGTCATCTAGTGCTAATTGGTGGCGTGATCGAAATTGTTCGACTAGGTGATATTTGATGACCCAGTCAACTTCGCGATTCAGTTGAAGCGGATCTGAATCAATCGATGAAACACAGTGTTTCCACATCTCGAGAGCCTGCAGCTCCTCATTGTTGAATCCTCTTTGCTCTGAAAAAGTAATTGCACGATCCACTAGTTCTTTTTGTATTTCAACCGCTGACATTTCCTTACCACTAGCGAGTTTTACCTTCTTGGTGCAGGAAATATCGTGACTAATATCGCGAATTGCGCGCGCAGGATTATCTAAAGTCAAGTCTCGCAACTTGAAACTCTTATCTTCAAGCATTTTTAGCACACATGCAGCAGAACCGATCTTCAAGAACGAGGAGTACTCGCTCATATTTGAGTCTCCAACGATGACGTGCAGACGCCTAAATAGATCTGAATCGGCGTGTGGTTCATCGCGAGTATTGATAATCGGACGGCTTCTTGTTGTTGCCGAACTCACACCATCCCAAATGTGCTCAGCGCGTTGAGCAATGGAAAATATCGGTCCTCTTGCAGTCTGCAATATATGTCCAGCTCCACAAAAAATTTGTCGCGTAATCAGAAAAGGAATGAACTGCATGTTGTAATCAACGAAATCGCTACTTCGT